>JAABUI010000023.1_pt1 | contig 261546 bp, 272 predicted proteins | sample 5559111 | NCBI WGS metagenome assembly JAABUI01 (sample SAMN10711870, study PRJNA513365) | rock metagenome | isolation source: Antarctica rocks | place: Antarctica: Victoria Land, Buttleship Promontory
TTTGATATGAGCTTCGAAACTAGAAAATTGAAGACGATCATCTCTCATATCAATAGTCATCTCGATCTTGTTCATTCATGTTTTTTCGAGAATCATCTGATGTTGATCTAATCGAGTGATCAGCATAAAGACGAAACGTTTCATATGATCTTGAACAGTTAGATTTGAATAAATTGCATGAGTAATGAGCTTTTTTGCATAATGATCATCGAATTTCCTTATTGATTTGAGCTTGATTAAAGATAAAGATTCAATTTGCAAATGATCACAAACATTCTGCGCGATTAATTCATCAATGAACGAATAGTCAACTGCTTCAGTGTCAATCAATGACTTTAATGAGTAACTAATTTCATTGCTAAATAGTACACATTCAGTAGTCAAAGATTTCGAAGCAAAAAGATCATTTGAACTGCTTGTTGTTGAAGAAATTAACACATCTTTCATCGCGCCTTTGATGAAAGTCACTAGTTTTTTGTCTCATTCTTCAATTTCTCTGTAAATAATTTCTTCTCTTCTTTCGACATGACGATCTCATTGAGACAAGAGATGAATGCACGAGATGTCGAAGTACTAGTCTTCAGATGAGAGCAGTTCTTTGAAAGATGACTCGATACTTTACAGTTGAAGCAGATGATTGACATTCTTGATCATTCAGATTCGAGAATGAAAAAAGTAGCGAGTCGAACATAGCTAGTAGTCGAGATTGAAGCTGATGTCGACGAAGAAACAAAACATTTTTTCGAAGCTGCTATCGATTTGACTGTTCATTGCTCGTCACGTAGCTAATAATTGACTCGTTGTTTGTTATTCACATCTTGAAGAAAGATCTTGAGCTTATCAAGCGAGCTAAACTTTATGAGACAAACTGACAACGCGTTCTGAAGATGATTGTTGATTTTATTCTGAATGTCGTTCATCAGAATGACATCGTCGTAGTTCAGAAAGCTGAATATTCTAGTGAATTCTGAATAGAAAGAATTGAAGAGCTTGTTGAGCTGCTTCAGAGCGACGTATTTGCAACGACACTTTCGAATCAGATTCTGATCTTCGTAAATTTCTTTCAGATGTTTCAGTAGCTTTGATAGTGATTGATAGAATGAGAAAGCATTAACATGATGCTTTGCATAGATTTGCTGATCAGCATCGTCTTCTAGTCTGAAAATCACATAGACAATACGAATCTTTTCAGTAGAGTAATGATTCGCGTTGACATCGAGCTTGTCAGCTATTTTGATGTTTCATGTCTCTCAGATAGAATCATCTGTTTCGATGAAGATGAGTGAATTCGGAAGCTTGACGAACTTGTGATGATCGTTTTCGTTTTCGTTACCAGATAGAGTAGAAGATTCTCGTTGAGAGCGAGCTTCAAAAGTCGAGCTTCGTTCAACTTCAGAACGACGAATCGAAGCTTCTTTCTGATTGACTCGTTGTTCAGCTGACTGAGTATCTTGACGAGACATAGATCAATCAGCTTGACGTTGTTTCGCTCTGAAGTTCAATCGCTCGCCTTGTAACTGATTGATCTTTTTCTCTAGCTCATCGTTTTTATCAAAAGCGACTTCTAGTTGTTTCGCTCTCTTTTTGTGATCATCTTGTACGAGAAGTCAGTGTTCATTGAGTTGTAGAGTCAAGTCTCGCTGACTTTGAAGCTCGTTCAGCATATTGATGACTTCGTCAAGTTGATTGCTGACTCAATGAAACAGTTGTTCTTCGATGTTTATGTTTCATGAGATGACAGCTTTCTCAGCTTCAACTGAAGCATTGATGAGTAGAAGTGAAACTCTTCTATTGACAGTGCTTCTAAGCAGACGAGTTGTTCAAGACTCAACTGACTCGACGTCGCGTGTCATGATGAGAGAAGATAGAAGTTGTTGAGATAAGAGTAAATGAGAGATTGATGTTTTGAATTGATGTTTTTTGATGAGTGAAAATTCAAAGAATCTCTTGCGAATAGAATGTAATAATTGAGTGCTTTATTCGAAGAATCTCTTGCAAATAGAATGATGAAAATGAATGTAGAATCGAAGAATTTCTTGCAATCTAAAATGATGATGCAAATTTGAAGAATTTCTTGCAAATTTTTCTTACTGAATAGATTGTTTCATATCATCTATTCGTCGATAGCAGAATAGTAGATGATGAGCATTTATTTAATGTTAGAGATCTGTCTAGAGCGAGTCAGATAGAGATGTCATTTAACTAGAAGATAAATGCTAAGAAAGAAAGATAGCTACAGAAAAGAAGCTGACTACATATGTGTGTTTCTCAGCCGACGCTAGGCTCAATAGAGACTAGTCAAGATGACGAAGCGAGAATAGATCTGATAAGGCTAGAAGACTGAGTCTGACAAGACTAGAATCGTGACAGAGTTAGCTCAGTTGTTTGATGATTCAAATAAGAAAGTCAACTTTCTTAGAGAATACTACAATCTGATTCAAAGATCAAAGAAATTCAGCGAGTTTTATACTTAGTTTCAACGACTATCTTTCTATCTAGACTATCACGAAAAGCAACTGATCGTTGATTTGAAAGATAAAATCAATTCTCGTCTTCGATTTGTTTGAGTAAATCAACTAGTTCAATCTGATTCTTTAAAAGAAATTCGTTTCTATTTGATTCATTTGAATAATGATCAGCGAGTCATTCAAAAGATCAAGAACAAGATCAAATGCATTAATGATCTTTCAAAAACTATCTTTTCTAAAGCGATTGATGTCACTCAATCAGTCGATCACTCAAAGTTTGATCAGTTAAAGTCGTGTGACGCGATTTTAAGTAGCGTCAAAGAAGCAAACATTCTAGTCAAAAGCTGTTTTATATGTCATAAATCAGATCATAGTTTTAAAGAATGTCTTGATTGATTTACTAAAATTAATGCAGTGAACAATGAATATGATCACTTCGATTTCGATTCGAATTTTGATTCAAAAAACTAGTCATCTCTTCAAAAGTTATCAAAGAGATAAAGATTATATCTTTGTGCAAACTAGATGAAATTCTATTGAAAGAAAATTACTTTAAAAAGTCGTTTTTAATTGACACTCATCTCATTTCTCAGAATCAATCTTTCAGTCTTCATTTTCTAATAAATAGTGATTCAGTCATCTACATGATCATACATTCTAATTTAGTCAATAAAGTATGCAAGAAACTGAGAATTCAATCTATATCATTGACAAAAGAGAAGCTAATAAAAGATTATGATGAAAAGATATTTAAGAAGATCATCACTCATAAAATTCTATTCAATCTCATCATTGAAAGTCATAAGAAATTGACTATATCAATGCTGATAACTGATATTAATCATCATAAAGTCATATTGAGTAAACTTTGAATGAATAAAAATGAAATATTATTGAATATGCAAAACGACGTCATTGTTTTTTTGAATCAATTGAATACTTTTATTTCGATTTTTTCGATTTTTCTCAATTCAAAGCACTCAAGTTGATCACGATCAACTTCATCTTTTTCAATCACTCAGACTAAGATCTCTATGATGCTTAAACAACTCGTTCGAGAAAAGTCATTCTCAATTCAAAGCATAAATGCAGCTTCGTTCAAAACACTGTTGAATTATTCAAAGAAGAACAAAATTGAAGTCTTTGCTTTATTCATGATGAACATCAATAGAGAAATGATGTACAATACTCAGTGTGATTTGAACGCTTTAAACATCTCTTCAATCAATGAAACGACTCAGAATTTGAAAGATATTAAAGCGAAGCTGTCATCAAAATATCATGAGTTTCTAGATGTTTTTGATCAAACTCAATTGAATAAACTATCTTCTCATCACTTCTATGATCATAAAATCGAGCTCATCAGTGATTCAACATCTTCTCATTGTCAAGTTTATTAAATGTTTTCTGTCAAACTTCTGAAAGTAAAGAAGTACTTAAACAAGAATCTGTTAAAGAAATTCATCACTTCTAGTCAGACTCTTTATTTCTTCTTTGTTCTATTCATTCTCAAAGCGAATGAAGATCTTTGATTCTGCGTGAATTATCAAAAGCTAGATGCTATTTTCAAAAGAAATAAATATTCTTTATCGTTGATAAATGAGATCATTGATAAAATAGTGAGTTGCAAGCATCTGACTAGATTAAACATCATATCAGCATTCAACAAACTTTAAATACATCTTGATAACGAAAATTACATCACTTTTATCACTGCTTTAAAAGCATATAAATACAAGATGTTATCATTCAAACTGACTAATGAATCAATCTTCTTTCAGCAATATATGAATGATGTTCTATGAAACTTTCTGAACGACTTTTGTCAAGTCTATTTAAATGACATTCTCATCTATAGCAAAATGAGAAAGAAACATAGAAATCACGTCAAACTAGTATTGAGTCGACTACGCGAAGCTGAACTGCAGATGAATATTTGAAAGTGTAAATTCGATGTAGAAGAGACTGTCTTTCTAGAAGTCATCATATCAGAACTAAATCTTCATATAAATCTCAGCAAAGTGACAGTCATAGTCAGCTGAATTACTTCAATCAATTTAAAAGAAATTCAGAGCTTCGTAAGATTTGTTAACTTCTATCATTGTTTCATTAAAGACTTCTCGAAGCTAGTCAAATCATTCATTCAGCTGACTAGAAAAAACACATTTTTTGTTTGAAATGAGATCTGTGTTCAAGTCTTTGACAATCTAAAGAAACAAGTCAGCTCGATCTCAGTACTTCGTCACTTTAATCTCAAATGACAAGCTATTCTGAAGATCAATGCTTCAAACTATGTAAAAGATGAAATACTATCTCAGTATAATGATGAAAAAGTTCTTTATTTGATGATCTTTTACAGTAAAAGCATGATTCTTGCTGAAATCAATTATCACATCTATGACAAGAAATTGCTAATCATTATTTGATGCTTCAAACACTAATGATTTGAGCTGAAATGCACTGAACTACTCATTCAGATATTCATCGATCATCAGACTTTAAAGATCTTCATTAAAAATAAACAGTTGAGTTGATGACAAGTCAACTATCTGAACATTCTATCAAAGTTCAACTTTCAGATCATTTTTAGATCAGGCAAAATGAACACTAAAGTCAATGCTTTAATCAGAATGTCTTTAGCGAACATCTCTGAATCAGCTCAGCATTTTGAAGATCATTTTCAGACTATTCTGATTCTTGATAGAATTAATGTTCTATCTATTGAATCGAAAGCAAATCTCTATCAATGAGTATAAATGCTCAATTAAACAGATGAGTTCTGCAGCAAATATAAACAAGCTATGAACGAAAACAAGCTCAAATTTCATATCACTAAACTGAAGAACTGCAAAATCATTGACGACGTTTTATTTAAAAAAGATCTACTGTGAATTTCTGAGAACATGCACACGAAATTACTACAAGAAGTGCATGATCAATTTTCAATTTCTCATCTTGACAATAAATGAATTATCAATCTAGTTCAGCATTTCTACTATTGATCAGATTATCGAGTTATTATTCAATGATACATTTAAAACTGTCATGCTTGTTAACGAAGCAAAGTGTTACGATCCTAGCTACGCACCTATGTTGGTAGCTATGTTGGTGGCTATGTTGATGACTATCGCCGGCCGCTCGCCGCTAGGCTATAGGGTTGTTCCGAGGCCAACCCTATTCAGGGTTAGCTTATGTTCTCCTGAGTCATATAGATAGCCGGCTCTTCCCTTCTAGATACTTTCCTTCCTTAGCATTTATATACTCGTTACATTACACCCATATGACTCGCTCTATGCTGGCCCCTAACACAAAGCTTCTAGAAATAGCATCAATAAACTTCATCATTTTCTTTCGATTTCACAAAAACGCTGAAAAGATATAGTTATGAACTTCATCATTGAACTATCTCTGTCAGAAAGCTATAATATTATTTGCACAATTATATGTTATTTTATCAAAGAACATCACTATGTTTTCTGTCATTGAGAAGATGATGACATCTCAGTTGAAGAAACAATTTGAATCATGTTATGAAATGTCTATTGACTGCATGATCTACTCAGTTCTATTGTTTCGAACAGAGACTCTCAATTTATATCGACTATGTGAAAAAGTCTTTGCAAGCGACTGAGAATCACAGTCAGTTTATTCACAGTTTATCATTCTGAGATCAATGATCAATCGAAACGAGTCAATCAAGACGTTGAACGCAAACTTAGAATCTACTGCAATTACATGCAGAACGACTGAGTCAAATGAATATCTATGATGAAATTCAGCGACAATTTCAATATCTTCTCGATCACTTCAATGATTTTCTTCTACTTCAATAAAGAATTTCATTCTCGAATGAGTTTCAATTCAAATACAACTGACTACAAAACAACTCATGAACGACTTGAAGCTAAAAAAGCAGATGATATTGTCATTTGAATGAAAGAGTTACTGAACTTCGATCATCAACAATTGAAAAAGACGAAGCTAATCATCAAAGTTCAAATTAATAAACATAAATGAAATGTTATCTATGAAGTAAATGACTGAGTTTGACTATCTTTCAGAAACATCAAGACAACGAGACTTTGCAAAGATTTGAAAGATAAACAGCTAAACTTTTATCAAATCACTGTCAAAGTGAATATCTTCTATCATTTTCATCTATTAGTCAGCATGAAGCATTTGCATTTGATGTTCAGCTCAAAGTTACTGCAATTGTATTCAGAAGATTTTCTATCAGAACAGCATTCAGAATCACTCAGATCAATCACTATCAAAGATGATGAACACTGAAAAATAGATGATATATTGAATTTCAGATGCTATTGAGATCGAATACAGTACAAAGTCAAATGAACAGATCTAGATAGAAACGACGAATGATACTATGTCGATAAAGAAAAATTTAATAACTCAGAGAAAGTTTTGAATGAATTTTATAAGCTATATTCAAACAAATCGCGCTAAATATCGAAATAACTATCAACAAAAGCAAGCAAATGAACTACATTCATGCAGACATGAATTTTCGAAGAAAAGAGTAATGTTACGAGCGTATCAAGACTGAACAAGGCTGAAGCTCTAATCAATTCACAGTGAACGCTAGCGAGTTTCCTGCGTAATGATTAGGGCTAATCAGCGAGCTAGTCAGATTTGACTCAGATATGACTCAGATATGACTCAGATATGACTCAACATTCTTTTTCTTTCTCAACATTCTTTTCTTTCACCAACATCTTGTTCATCTACATCACATTCTTCTCGTGTCACAAACACATCTCTTTCGAGCCTAGCGCAGTCTCTGAACATTACATAAATAGAAGCTTTTGTATCAATCTTCTTCTGTATTCTTAATATTCAGTTATAGCTATTTCTAAAGATCAAGCACTATCAATTCTGACCTTCATTGGTTGTATCATCTAGGCACGATTCTGACAGTCTATTTTATAGAGCGTCGTAGACTCGTAGTAGATTCTCGGCAGCAAGAGCTGAGATAGAAGTCTCGCGATTCTTTTTATTCTTGAACTGATAGATATAACAAGAACTCTTTCAATTCAGAGCTATAGAATCTCAAAACATGAACGTTGTATATTCGAAAAAGATTTTTTCACAGCAATCTGACTTTCACTCTTCTTCTTTCGTTCATGTAACATGTGTAAGATCTCGAATCTCTTCTAATTTGACTGACGTTTCATTCGTATAAATGACTTTATCTCATCTCTGTCTCGATATTACATTTCAGAACTCTTTATCTCTACATCAGTCTAAACGCTTCGTTTTCATGATCATGATAAGATAGAGCTTTTGACGAGGCGAATATCGTTCGTATTCGGCTTCTTTAAAGATCTTTTCTATGATAGATTGTGAGACTATTACTTCACATTCACGTGCGACCGTGACTCAGAATCTGCGTCGTCATTCATAGCTAGATGTGGCTAATTAGATTATTATATCAATTTGCTCCTGACATAACAGAGGGGGCCTTTCAGAACGAGACTCAGAAGCAATGTTTTCACCATGAAAAGACTTCGTTTCATGAATTTTAGCCTGTTTATGAGCATGATTGCATATGTCTGATATTGTTGACAAAGACACCCTCGTACGAGCTTGTATGACGCGTAAAGGTGACCGATTCTGGTATCTGGCATAGGCAATAGCTTCACGAGTAGCTGGACTGACCTCGCGACCGCGTTTTTGAGCTGACATATTGATACGAGTATAGAGGGAATAGAATGGTAAATATATGATAGATATAAATGCTTATGTAATAAGCTACGTTGGCCCTACGTTGACCCTTTATGTTGTACGGTGGCCATTCCGAATACTTTGTTGCACCACCTCGTAAGATGCTCAGCCGAGTCGACGGCTAACTCTAACTTGCATTCACCCGATTGGGCAAACCCAACTGGGCACCTAAATCCCGATAAATCCGCTGTCTTCAGCCTTAGATGAATATCATTCAGCCGCACAATAGCAGCAATCTCGGTAGTTTCTATCCCCATTCCCCACGTTCTCAAAGTCGGCCTCTGCAAATTCCTACCCGGCTGGTCGTACGACGAGAAGAAAACCAGGACTTTCCGTCATGCCGGGTAAAGATTTATGCCTACTATCCCTTGATGACGGTGGAGTGCGTGCGCTGTCGTCACTCGCAATCCTCAGACGACTAATGGAGACCATCAACCCGGATGCGCCGCCGAAGCCATGCGAGTATTTCAACATGATTGGAGGAACGAGTACCGGTGGATTGATCGCTATCATGCTGGGTCGTCTTGAGATGAATATAGATGAATGTATCGATGCTTACGTCGCATTGTTTGATCGAGTTTTTCGAAAGAAGCGGCATCGTGTCACAATAAGCGGAAACGTGCAGGGGAGGTTCGATATGGAGGAGTTGGAACGGTCAATTCGAGAAATCGTAAAACGAAAGGACCAAGCAGGCGAAAATGCCCTCCTCAAAGGATCCGAGAAGCAGCAGTGCAAAGTGTTAGTTCTTCGAAATTTACGTCCATCATTATAATCCTGGTGATGCTAACGACCTCTAGGTTTGTATGCGCCCTGAGCAAAGAGACTGCCGACACAGTCCTTTTCACATCGTATCCCTCTCGAGGATCATCGGATATGTACAATAAAACACGAATTTGGGAGGCAGCTTGAGCGTAGCTCGCGACCAGGAAATGTATGGCCTTGAGGGAAACCTTCTTCCCAAGCCAACTCGTGAGACTCGCCGGAAGGTGTTCGTCTTAACCGACTTGGTGGCTCCGGCAAGACCCAGCTAGCAATCGCGTTCGCTCAACGATCCCAGAAGATTTTCAGTTCCATCTTTTGGCTCAACGGCGACAGTAGAGAAAGCGTGCGTCAAAGTCTTGCTCAGATTGCTCGAAAATTGCCGAAAGATCAGATTCCGAATTGGTGTAGGAAATTCTTCAGAGCATCCCCTGAGGAGCTAGACGAAATCATTAGCAATGTTCTTCATTGGGTTGATCAGCACGGAAACAATCGATGGCTTCTCATCTTCGACAACGTTGACCGTGACCATTCCCTTGAAGCAGATGATCCTCAATCATTTGCCGTGGAGGATTTTTTTCCAGAAGTCAATCACGGCTCTAGTTTGATAACGAGCCGCTTACGACAGCTTCGGCAACACGGGCAGGATAGGCAACTTGGGAGGATGAGCAATCTGCAAGGAGTGGAAGTATTACAATGCGGAATAGGACGATCACTTGAAGGTAATGAAAACAGTCTAATGACCTTATTTCAATGCGCTAAGCACTATAGGCATTGAGAGAATCGTCGATCTAGTGGGTGGACTTCCACTTGCACTTGCTTATGCAGGCTCTTATATTCACGGAACGACTATAAGCGTGGATGACTATATCCGATTCTATCAAGAGACATGGAAGAAGCTTTTCAACAATAAGACAACGCAATTAAAGGATTATCCTCGCAGCATTTTATCCACTTACACCATTTCCTATGAGTATGTTCAACGCAATGACGCTAGCGCCGCAAAATTGCTTAATTTATTTGCATATCTTGATCATTCAGATCTGTGGTACTATTTATTAACGTCGGTACTTGACGAGAGCATTGTTCCAAAAGAGACATTGTCCATCTGGTTTTCACATGAAATAAAGACAGAACTTGATTTTACACAGAAGATTCGAATGCTGCTGGATTACTCCTTGATAGAAACACGGTATGACATCTCATCATATGCGATTCATCCAATTATGCAAAGGGATATCCACTCAAAAAAGGAAGGGATGCTCTCAAACATGGTAATAAGGTTCTAGTCGCTGAACAGTTGAGTGGAACTCACGCAATATCTCTATCATTGGCTTTTCAAAACCTAGCCTTCCGGCTTCTGAAATACCACGATTTATCACGTCTTTCCCGGAGCTGTCAGGCGTCTTCAAGAAGGTCTTAGCTAACGACGGGCACAAGGACGGGCAAGAGGATGAAGACGACGAGGATGAAGAGGAGAACGAGACGTGGGACGGGAATACAGCAAGAGATAGAAATATAGCTATAGCCTGCCGGTTTCCTCAAAGGACAAAGGAAAAATTAAAGGACATGGAGGTATTTCTTGACCAAAGTCAAAAAATATATAATCGTGAGTACCTGCTACGTGAAAGCTTTATGTTTCATTGGCTGATTAAATGGGAACAAGGTGGACTCGGTCGAACCGCAGAACCATTAACCCCGAAAGTGCCAGCGCTGGTCAAGGTCACGATCTACCACCGCAATTTGCTGGAACCGGGCAGAGCACTACGCAATCACAGGGCGAGTTTCAAAGTACCAAACGCCAACGCCAGCATGCATGACCAGCTGGCTGCGATCGACACTCAGGCAGATCAAAAAGCTTTGAGGGCTCAGCGCAATCAAAGACCACACGGCCAAAAAGACTTACTGGTTGAACCAGGAACGCAACAATCAAATCCACCATTAGCCCCTGAATAGGATCTACTCCCAAACCTTGCAACATCTTCGAGATTTGCTGAAGCCTCAAGGCCGTAACTTAGCAATCTTCCACTTCAAATGACCATAACAGCAGCCGATGAGATCAGCACGGCAGCCAGCATACCTGTTGCCCAGCTACCTATTGCGCCTACCCCGTGGAACTATCAGGCTGAATCGTTTCAGCCGGGGAATAGTGCATTGCAGAATTCACAATTCGAACACATCGGCCATACCATCTATAACCAGCGTGGGATATTTGTGGCAGCTGCAGAAAGACAAAATGAAGGGCATTACAACGAAGGCCAAAGTCAACATCATATCAATGGTAAGTTGACTGTTCGTAAACTGGCGTACCAGACTAACCAGTTGCATCAGACAATAATATATCCAATAATGTTTTGTTGACCGATAATTTTCTTTATCAGCAATACATCAGAACCTCTGAAGCCTCCAGCCTCTTCAGTGCTTTAACCCCTATGGCTCCATCAAAACCTAATGCAAAGCGCACGCCAGTTACTTGAGAACTATTGATCAACACAATCGGCGACCTCCAGACCCTCGCCATTTCCCAGCTCATATAATGTTGGTGATATTTCGAGGGACCTATGAGGGGCTCTACGTGTACACTTCTTCACTTACCCTAGGCATTCCATATTCTGGGCTCCTCATGGCTATTAAGGAACCGTTGTCTCTAGATCATCGGCTGAGGACTGTTGATGACCTTGCTAAAGCTTTAACCTACAAAGCGCAAGTTCTCACTCAACAATCATCTGCCAATACATCTCTTTCTCACATAAAGTTAATTGTTGATTGTTTTGAGTTCCAAATACAAGATCTGAAGCGTCAACATCATAACATGTATCTTGAAAATTGAACAGCAGGATGCTTGTATTTCAAAGCTTCCCATTGTTCTGACGCACATGGATATGACGTCGTTCAAATACCTTGTTGATGCAGCTTCCGGACAAGTCACTGCGATCCTTGATTGGGATGGCGCTGAATATCTCCCTGTAGGCCGCAATTTTCACTTTGTTGAACATCTGTTTAGATACATGACGAGAGACGGTTGGGAGGACAGTGAAGATCGCGAGGTACTTGAGTCATTTTTTCATCAAAGAGTCTGTCAACATCTGGTCTCCCAAGGGTTTGATGGGAGTGATTTCACAGCACTCGAACGCGAGAAGACATTAGGAACCCTCATTTATTATGTGCCTAAGCTTCTTGAGTGGAAGGAGGGACGCGCTGAAAGATGTCTGCAGCATTTATTTTCTTGGGAGAGAGATGACCAGAACTGGAATCCTGCACGCATTTAGCACCCTAGATGTTGCTGCACATTCGTCCGATCTCGGCCGTTCAACAATTAACGCTTTCTCGCCTCGATGGACCCTTTGGCCTGCAGCCTTACCGAGGATGAGCCTCACTAGGATCATCAGGTGATGGCCTTGTCATCTTCTAACCCACATTACCCTTTCGCGCCACCAGGTGCGAAGAAGTCTTCCGGTAGAGATTACCTAGGAGGGCCAGGATGATCAGGTAGCGAAGGCACGCGGGCATCATCTCACCGCCCTCAATCACAGGCCATGTCCGTGCCTCCTCCTTTGGGAACCCAGTGGGGCGGTGGGTCCAGAAATGGAGTCTGGGGGAGCCGGAAATGGAGCGGGGGGTTCAAAATGGGAGCCCGGGGGGGCCAGGAATGGAGCGGGGCCCAGAAATGGAGCGGGGGTCCAAAATGGGACTCGGGGGGGGGTCCCAGAAAAGAAACAGTCGGGAGCCAGAGGTGAAGCACGGGGTTCAAAGATGCATTGATGTTCTTCTCGAACATAAACACTTCATCTCGCTCAGTTCAAGATAAGGATAAATCCGTCCCATCATTTACACTTTATCCCGTTCCGAGTCTTCTGCGCCTGGAAACATACAGTATGCCTTAACGCAGCAAAAGCAAAAGACACAACAGTTTACAAGAAAGGAAATGCGAAACTTGATGAAAAACGTCAGATCAACTGGCGCGATTATGGTCATGTGGACCTTGCGTTTGATAATTCGCAAGAATGGAAGGTATTATGTATACTTATCGATCGTCGGACCACGAAACAATGGCCTCCCACCATACCAGATATTGTATGTGTGACCCCAATACTTTGATCTAAAACCGACTTGAGCTTTAGAAAGCATCGTATCCTTTGTCTATCAACCTGGCTATCCAGAGACTGTGAGCACGTCTCCGTAAAAGACCGCAAAAGTCGGAGACAATCCCCCGTTGACACCAAGCCAACAACGATAGGTTACGCCCATTAGATCCTCCTGCGGTGCCTTTCACTATAGCCCTGCTTTTCCAGGTCAAGAATCCAATACAACTCAGACTTATTCCAAGATCTCGTGACGACTTTTGGGTGTCGAGGATATATTCCCTTCCGACATCGCAATTTACGGATATCAGATCGCCCCTCTGTTTGCCGATACAAACAGTGGACGAGTACCGGAATAACAATCTCTAGCTTCTTGGCAAGTATTCCACCTGCTTTTCCATGTATCCTAGTGCAGGAAGATTAGTCGTAATTGCGAATCGCCAGCGGTCATTAGGTTCGCGATTCGAAAGTATTCCAAGGTTACCTTGACGCTCACCACCAACCACGAGGAGTGTAGAGGTTCATCCATCTCCCACCACCTCACTCGCATCCTGTGCCGGTTTGTTTAAATGCGTCAAGTGACCACCGTCGGCGAGCTATGTACATATCATCACCAGAATCCGAAAATGGAGTTTGACTCCACTTCTTTGCTTTGAGAGTGTCGACATCATAACGTTCTTTCTAACATCGCGTACCTTAGAACAACCGCTAAACGTCCCTTTCTTTTCCCGTGTTGTTCAACCCAACAGCGACAAATTCGACCGTTTGAAAGTCTTCTTCGCTGTAATCAAGACCAATGATATATTCAAGAAATCAAAGACAACGACCGAAGCCGCTTATCACTCACTCACTCACCAGGATAGCGCGTCAACAGTCGAACTGATATACTAAATCGAAGTTATTCATGACATTTGGGAGTCACGAAGGAAGACCGCAAATGGGTGATGGTGGTTTATGGGAAGGAAGAATCGATTTGCTAAAGTGGGGGGGCCTGTAATAAGGCTAGTCCTGCGAGTATGCCTTCATAAGACCAAAATCTCAAGCGAAAAGACTGGCTCGCCGACAGGGCATGTTTACTTGATCAAACTGGCGAAGCTTAATGCCCAATATTATTGGTTACCGTAAAGGGATAAGATGAGGATATCGTTAAATTATCGACACGAAATTATATACCTTAGGTTCTCCCGGGTGGAAATCTTGGGAGAAAGTCATCCTAATGCTCCTCCAATACTATTTGCCAAGTTATGTTTACTTGATGGCGATACAAAAACTGCCACTGCCACGCATTGTGCTCATCATATCGGGGTGCCCTGTACCTTCAAGGGATGCGCCTCGGTGTTGAATACGAAATGATTCGTGCCCTGGTTCTCTACTTGCCACACGGCGTCCTGTGATGTGGTTAGCACGGCCGTCTACATTGTTTGTTGCAGAAAGACAGGGAGCCACTCACAGCTGCATGGATCAGGTACGAGTACTTCATGACCTCGGCGAAGAAGAAACTTTCTTGCACGTTCTGGAAGCCCCCGCCGCCGGGGGTGTTGACGTCGTTGATGGAACTGAAGCCGGACCCTACTCTCGTGGTTGCGTTGATAGCGACAAAGGCGTCCCAGGACCAGTCTCTGTACATTTGGTCGCCCGTAGCCCTATTGATTATTAGCAGCCCATCCCGTAGTCGGCGCGAGAGCGAGCAAGGCATACCTGTATGCGTAATAGAAACTCTCAAGGACTTCCGGACGCAGAACGTAGTTGGGGTTGGTGATGTAAAAACCCGACTTCTCGTAGAACGCGGTCTGAGCAGGGTCAATGGTTGAGGAGTTCCAGCTCCAGCTGTCGGGACCGATCCCGGTAGCGGTGCTGGCGTAGGTGTCGTGGCAGCCGTTTACGAGCGCAAGACCAAAATCAATGTACTTTTGTTGCTTGAGAACTTGACCGCCAAGGATAAAATTCCCACCATCAAAACAAGTCAAGTGCTGGGAAGCGTTTACGAAGGTGTGGTTCTCGAATGAGGCCAAAAAGGTCAGATCTGGTCGAGAGGAGGGATGCGAAGTCAAGTACTCCATCGTCGAATCTGCTGCCGCGACCCAGCGGTCTCGGTAATTGGCGTACTTGTCCGAGTTGTAGACAAACATCTTGATGAGATATTCGTAAAAACTGTCATCACCGCCGTTCCAACCTCCATTGGCATCCAAGAACATGCCAGATTGGATGTCAAGGTTGGTACCCACCAACCCTGGAAAGGGCTCTGAGCTTGCTGGTTTAGGGTTCAGTAGGTTAGATTCCGCCTTTTGAGCTAAATTTCCGTACTCAGGGTCTCCGGTCAAGTCCGAGAGATGCTGCCATTCCAATACGAGAGTGCCAACCGTAGCAAGGCCGTTGGTACTTCCACCGTCGGTGGTTTGAGAGTCAATGATGAGTCCATTGGAAGGAATGCCCGACTGGGTATTGAAAGAGTATTTGAGAGTATCCCCTAGAGTCTTGGCTTGCTTTAGGAGGTCATCCACTTGAGTCTTGTCCTGAGCCAAATTTGGCAAGGGACCACTGAGAAGATCGTAGCCAGCCAACATACCACCAAGGTATCTGATGGTAGTTTCAAAAAGACTAACTGTGGTGCTGGTCTTTGTGAAATCAACGGTAGGAATATAAGCCAGGATTTGGTTGACGATTGGCTTGAGCTCCATCACGACTGCCGTACTGTCATACGTTTAGATAATGAAACTTTAGAAGCATTGATGAAAAATACCTTAATGCGTCTACAGCGGTTGCGCCCCAGTTGTTTCTTGGGTTGTCACATGTGTTGGTGACGGGGAGTAGTCTACAACTCGGATTAGATGGAATGTAGTGTAAGAAACGGAGGTGTCACGCACTCATCTTGCCCTTTGCAATACTTGTAATATCCATCCCAAGCAAAGGTGAAAGCAGCCTTGACGGCGTCTGCTCTTTGTCGGTTCAAGCCATGGTCATTAGGGCGGCCGGATTGCGGGTCGCGGACTCTTAGATGTCCATCATACGGTACACCTGCGGCGGGGAAAGCAACAACTTGCGTGGCAGCTAGTGCCAGTGGAAGAATTGAATAATGCATGGTGCAAGCTCAGGTATGTACTTGAAGAATTTATATGAACAAAGCTACCGAAACTCGGCACTCTCCTTGGACTGATGAAGCGCTTGGAGAAGGAACGAACGACATGTGGAGAAGTGGAGCTATATGTAGCCATCGAATAGCGGAGAACAGCGAAAAGGAGGTCAAAGGACGTCAGGTCAACAGACTCTACTTCTATTGTAACACTGCAGGCACTCGGGTGTTCAACACACTGGGAGCGATATTGCGAGATTCCTCTTTGGGCGGAAAAAGCATATTCGCTGGGTGCCTGACGGCTTGAATCCTTGGATTTGTCCATGTTCGACGTCAAACATGTCGTGATAGACGCGTTGTAGCATCGTGGAGTGGTGTTCTGTGAGCGGGTCATTTGGTTTGCTCCGCTGATGGTAACCTTAAGCTCCTTCCCGGCATAGCGACGTGTACTTCCCCGCAATTCTGAATTCTATGGAGTTGCTGTGAGCCGGGCGAGGTGGGTCAGTCATCTGTCGCCTACTCGTGATAGAGTAGCCTTAGGCGCCGCGAAGTCGAATCTCCGTCTTCTCCCCACTTCCGGAGCACTAGCCCAGAGTGTTCGGGAGGATCACAAGATAGACTTCCGCTAGAGCAGGTACAGTACACCGACTGCAGTGGCTCCTGCACAGAGGAGAAGCTAGAGCACATATCCCGGTGGACCAGAGCTGCAGCATCTAAGGGGGCAGAAAAGAGCGGATGTTGTGCATCGGGCAACGGGAGCAGAGGTGGAAGGTTGCGGCGGTAGCGGACGGCTTAGCGCGATACGAAGGGCTCGTCAAGATCTCCCCTCAACAAATCATCGTCTTTTTCTCTCTGTTGGAGAATCATCGGTCTTACGAGTAGTGGTCGCAACTGGATCAGGCTGGTTGGGATCCTCGCGACACTCTGGCAGGATCCTGCGCAATGTGTGCTCCTTTATTTCCCAAATGAGAGTCGTAAAAGTAAGAAGTCCTGGATAGGCTACTTACTTTACAGTACTTACCCCCCGGACCAATGTCGAGTCCAAGCAAATGACAGAATTCAGATGACCGGGGGATTACTACCTTGTGGTTTGTACGTTGATTACACAGAGGAAAGTATCTCACAACTCTGCAAGAGTATCATATAACACCCCCCTCGACAACACTGTGCTGCAAGCTGAGGAACGACGGAAGGTTGCTGAAGTCCCCACATGACGAACACGCTCACGCTGCCCACAACCCGAACTGTTGGGTGACACCTTTCGGGTTGATGTGCGCCGAAAGAAAAAGCTTAATTGGACATCGAATCGCAATCCAGGATATTCCTTCCCCTTTCTCTGGCGCCAGTCTACTCGTCAGCATATTGGACATGGCTGCTTACATGATGCTACAACCCCCTAATATACGTGATACATTACCTTACTTTACAGTATACAAGATCAAAGGACGGGATCACTGAGTTCGTGGACAGGGATGACGGCAGACCCAGCAGCGCGGTTGAGGGGTAAATTGGGGAGTCATTCGCCCTCGGTCATTCGCTACGCTAAGGGGGAGTATTGCAAACCATCTTTCGCATGTGAGGCATATACTGTATCATGTTGGAATGGTTGAGGCTCGAGCGTTACATGGATTTAGCCTCTATCCAAGGTGCTACTGCTGCGACGCAGCTTCCTTCAGCAGTTCCGCCCAAGGCTTGCTGTCCTCACAGAATGAATGCTGCAGCCGCTATGATCACGACGATTTCAGTGACTCCCGCGGGCATCTTACTAGCCGCACCGGTGAATTGAGCCGGATTTGCCGCAAGCGTCTTCGTGCTGCTGGCGGATGCCTTAACCACTGAGCTTGCACTGACACCTGCCGAAGCACCCAGTGGTGATGTGGAATTGCCGGATGGAAAGGGAGCAGCGTTGATGGGCCGAAGACTCTGACTGGGTTTGGTGGATGGTGCAGTTTGGCTGGGGTTCATGGGTACTGGGACGATGATCATCGTGGACACAAGCGCAACACTCGATGATGATCCAGCGCTGACTGTAGATGCAAGACTGACCGAGGCAACTGGGGCCGTTCCACTGGCTGTAGACGTAAGAGTGACCGCAGAGGCCGAGGCAACTGGCGCCATTCCACTGACTGTCGAGGCAGAGCTTTGAGCTTTCGCCGTTTGGCTAGGGTTTAGCGGCATCGGAGAAATGGCTATTGTAACGACGGAGGCAGTGCTGGGTGAAGGCCCATTGCTCGTCGCAGCGACCGAGCCTTGAGCTTGAGAAGAAGCCGCCGTTGTCGCAGTGGAAGTGAGGGACGTAGTTTTTGTTCCTCTTGAGGGTTGAGTGATAACAGAGCTACTGGCTTGGACTGGACTGTTACCTGATATTGACGAGGATTGAGGCCCCACACTGGCAGGAGCGCTGGACGGACTTTGTGGCGGTACTGATACCCCGGAGTTTGTAGAGGGCGGCGCAGTGGTAGTTGGAGCGATACATTGTGTGCAGACGGTCGATACTGAGGTGCTAATCACTGTCGACACAGATAGAGTAGTCTGTACAATCACACTCCCGCTCGATGTCAACGTCTTTGTTACAGGGCATGTCGTCACGGTGGTATAGACGATATCGGTCGTTACAACCGCCTGCGTAGTAGCTGGCGCCGATGCGACGGGAGCGGCTGCGGAGCTGGAACTAGCCGACGAGGTTAATTTTGTCACAGGAGCCAATGCAGTACTCGAAGCTAAGGTCCCTGTCGGGGCTAGAGAAGAGGTAGGTGGAGCAATGCATCTCGTGCAGATTGTCGAAGTGCTAGTGCTGTAGATCGTCGAGACGGTTGAAGTCGTCTGAGTAACTGGCCGTCCACTCGAAGTCACAGTCTGGGTCACCGGGCAGGTTGTCAGTGTGGTGTACACGCTATTCATCATAGTTAGCATCAGTGGAAACAATAGAGTGTGGCAACCTACATTTCAGTCGTGACCACCGCCTGGGTTATGGATGAACCTTGTGGAGGACTAGCTTCTGAGCTTGAAGCGGCAACTGACGGAGGATTTCCCGAGGTACCTGACGGAGAATTATTAGTGGACGGTAAGCTAGCTTCAGCACTTGAGTCGAACGAACCTGCTGATATAACCGTTCCATGACCATGGGTAGATGTCGTCACAGGGTAGATTGAAGTCGAGAGCCTAGCTGGGCAGCTCGTGACCTCTGGACCACAGCTAGTGACAGTAATAACTTCCGTTGTATATACGACGCCTTCCGTGGGAGTCGGCTGGGAAGTAGAGTTGTTGCTGGCAGGGTACGGTGCGTTGGACGAACGTCCAGGGCTAAGCGAGAAGCTAGCTGAAACACCAGTTGGAAGGGCAGAGATTGGGGCAGAACCACCGGTACCAATACTCTTGGTGAACGACGTGGTATTATGCGTGACACTGCTGCTGGGTCGCGTGAACGGTGCAGAGCCCGTCGGAATGAGCGGTGGAGTGGGACCCGGTGTTGTTGTCGAGTTCCATAACCCAGTACCGCTTGTGTGCGACGGCACGGACAGGGAGGCCGATGCAGAGGTTGGTATGTCGGTGCTTCCTGTGGACGACGAAGTCGATGAAGCTGAGGTACTGGACTGGCTAGACGAGGTTGACGTGGTAGATGTTACAGAAGAGGAGCCTGAGCTGCTAGACGAGGTTGACGTGGTAGATGTTACAGAAGAGGAGCCTGAGCTGCTAGACGAGGTTGACGTGGTAGATGTTACAGAAGAGGAGCCTGAGCTGCTAGACGAGATTGATGTAGTAGCCGTTGCAGAAGAGGAGGCTGAGGTGCCAGGCGACGTGGACATCGAAGACGAGACAGAAGACGATGAAGAGGTAGGGCTCGGCAAAGCTGACGTGATCGATGTCTGAACAGCGCAATTCGAGCTCATCAACTCGTCTTTGAGGACATCTACGTAAGGTCTTCCACCGATTGAGTTTGACTCCGACGACGTCGCCTCGAACACCATAAGACCACCAAAATTGTCCGGATAGTCGCACTGGAATTTACTGATCAATTGTGAAACTTCGCTTGGCTCAATATACATCTTCGCATCATACGTCATGGCCGGCGACGACGGTAGCCCGAGGTAGACTTTGGCATGAGGATTTCTTGACGAGCGGATAAAATCTACCCATTTCTTGAAACTGATATCGGTTGACGGACCTCCGAAGCTGCCGTAGGTATGGTCAAAGAAAGCTCGCGCGGAACACTCAGGAGTGTTGTAGAACTGGACAAAGATGAAATCGAAATAAGATTTCTCAATGGCGTCTGCTAAATGGACATCAGGTACGACACACTGTGGAGCGCTTGAAATGTAATAGGTCTTCTCTTCGAGGACGTAGAAACTCCGTAGCGTATTGATCACCGTCGCATAGCCTCGAGAGAGGGCTGGCGCGTTGGACACCTTGGAAAGCGAACTCTCGATATCAAAGTCAAATCCGTCAACAACTGCATCGCCAAAAGGCCGAGGGCCAGTGTAGGATGGGTTTTTAGGACCAAAGGCGTTCCATAAGAAGTTGGCAAATCTTATAGCTGAAGCATCATCTTTGATCTCCTGGTTTGTCGGGACGGCGCCCCCAAGGGAAAGGAGAATCTTCTTTCCAGCGTTTTGACAAGTTACGATATCGGGTCCTATGAGAGGGCAATCGGAGAGTAAAGGGCTACTCGAGCCATCTAGGTTCTTATATGTCGAGCTCCCGCATTGATTCGCAAAGTTTGTGCCAGGGTAACCTCCACCAGCCTGGTCAGGAAAGACATTTAGAAAACCGATCGGAATAATGTCAATGCTCGAGTCCTGGCAGTAATGAGCTAATCGCTGTTGGCCGTCTCCTTGACCCTGTAGTGTCAGATAAGCATTAGTCATACTCTCTTACATTCATGCAGCCTTTCGAGGTTGACATACCCAGTACACCGCCATATTTGTATTGAGAGAGGCATCAAATGCCGCAGCGCAGGATGAGAACGCTGCGGTGGCAATAGCCGCGATTGCCAGGGAATTAACGGTATGCATGTTGTTGTGAATGAATTAAGTTGGATGCAATATACAGGGCACGATTAGGAATGTAGCAATTGTATAACGAAATGAGCGTGTATATGTATAGATATTGTCAAAGACAGGACGCAGACAAATGTCTGCACGGTGCAAAAAGCGGCCGCCGCGAAGAAGAGACGATTGTGGTAAGATAGACAGAGGTAAAGAAAGAAAAGCAGAAAAGAGAAGATGAGAGGATACAACTATCAGGACCTCTATGTACGGTAGGACCCCTGGACATCCAGGCGCTCTGTCCTAGCACCTGGGCCATGACTCGCAATCTAATTCTACGCCCGTTGTCTCTTGTCTGCCATCTGCGAATGCTGCTTCTCCGGACCCAAGCTCAATGCGGAGTATTATTACTGCGTATTGACAGAGAAAGCGCATGAGGCACGCCAAATTGCACCCTTTTCGAATCCCTATGATCGTAAACTTGATTCTAGCGCAAGTCGGTTGCCCTAAGACGATCTTGTTCCTGCAGTAGTCGCATCTTCGCTGATTCTCATTCGGCGATGGAAATTGTTTGTGGAAATTGGTCGTTGATCTCCGTTCCGCGAGCATCCGGGCGGTAGAGCGGTGCGAAGTTTCCCCGAACATACAATAACACCCGATGATATGCCGAAAGCCTACTCTCCACCTACAGAGTACTCTAGCAGAACGTGGTTTTGATTTGGGCATGGGCAGATGTCTCGGCGAAGGTAGTTGTTTTACAGCTCAGCGTTGCAAATCATCAGGCTATATCATAGCTTGACCGGGCTTGCGAAAATAGGCAGATATATCGCTCAGGCTTATTGGGCCAACACTGTGACTAACTCCTTCACCGGCAATTAAAGTCTAAAGTACGCCTGTCACAATAATATACCGGGGTGCCGATTGTACCTGAATCGTTCGGCCGACAGACCGCGCGATGTTTTCTATATCCAGCACGCATAGAGGGACGTGACACGTGCCAAGGTACTCCGTATATACATTGTATTGCCTAACTTGCACTCTCTCTTTCGCCCTTCACCGTCTCCAATTTTGCCCTGGCCTGGCGCATGCGCTTGAACAGGGTCAGATCCAACGGCAACCTGTCTCCCATCCAAGTAGCTCTCTGTGTATGATCCCTCTCCTCATCATCGGTGTTGGGGTGTACCAACGCGCTCAGTGGGCCTCGATTGATCACCAGCCATGGGATGAACGCGCCAAATTGCTTTGGAGTGAACAAGTTCACTTCAAACATGGCCACTGGGTGAGGCCCAACGGGTCTGTCCCATACCTTGTAAATGCGAAGCTCTGGAAACTCTCGACGGATGCGCTCCCAAAGTTCAAGGGCGAACTTCGCTTGATCTTGGTTGTTCTGTCAAATAGCTAGTCAGTACTGATTCTCCTTGAGGGCAAGCCACCCGAACCTGGAAGTGGTAGATATGAACGTCAAAGCCACCACGTTCGCCATTATCGATAGGTTGCACAAACCTTTGGTAAGCCCTGCTGGGAACGTTGGTTGTTGGATTGACAAAGCTTTTGCCGTCGCTCCTTTTCTCGCTAAATTTCATTAGGCGCAAAACATCACGTTTGGTTGCGACACACATGCTCTGGAAGGGCTGGCAAATTCTCGTAACCCTCTAGAGGCGACGGGTATCTATACAGCGAAGGGTCCGCCATTTGCGGAGAAGCTCTTGATACTTGTTTGACTGTACGGTGGTAGTTGCAATGTTGCCCTTTCTCTAACGAGGAATCACGTGGCTCGGAGTCTCCGAGTACCGTATTCCCTTTTCAATTTACTAAGCTTCAATTATACCAAGCATTGCTTTCGAAGAAGTTCACTGTATGTAGATTGTGTCTTGATTGCTTAAGCTCAAGGTTTGGCTGACCTTATATTCCTATATCCTTACAATCTCGCCCGTTCGGCCTTGGTGTCGCGCCCACCGCGCACTGTATTACAAATCTTTGATTAGCGCTCCATCACGGCTACCCATAATCTAAGGTCCATCAACCCGAGTGTAGTAATGAATGAATCGTAAGTTTTGCTACAGGTCACACCTGGTCCTGTTGACCGTAAAATCTCCAAACATTTCTCGCTTATCATCTTCTGCAACCGGGCCATCTCCTGTTTTTCAATTTCCCTACCGTATACGATTGGTGGAACAAGGTAAAATGGAAGTAAACGTATTCTTAGCTTCATATTACTGCATGCGACGATTCAGTCCAGCAGCTCCAGCAATATGGAGATGGCACAAAAAGCGCAACTCTGTCAGGGGTTCCAGTTGAGTGCAAATAAGCGGGTGTATTTGGCCCGTCTTGCAGTGTGCTCAACTCTTCGCCGAACAACGATTAAAGAGCTCGCTGGTGACTATGTATACTGACTCCGCAGAATCTAAAGATGGGCGAGCCAGCCTCATCAAGGTATGGGCTGTTTTTCGGAAGTAAACTTTTTCGGGGCTATGGAAAACGCTGCTTTGAAGCAACATAAAAAAGCGGATCTCTGTGGCATTTTAAGGGATTCCTCTGAGGAGATTGGCAGGCTCCGGCATCATGCAATCACGGTACAGCTGGACGACTTCGATGAGCCTGCACATCCCGAATTGTTTGAAGATTGTTAGTACAGACCTGCCCTAAGGCTAGGTTTTGTCGGTTCCACTAAGATATCTCCAGACGAAGCACAATCTATTCAGCTTGTTTTGAGAAATTTCGATTTTTCTGATCCTGCGTGGAAGTTCAGTCTAAATTCCATATTCGAGACTGTGGCCCTTGAAGGAACGGACCTGCCTCCGCTTTATTGCGAAACCAACAATTCGACACGCCTGAAAATCGGCATCCGCTTGAAAGAGGTTCAAATGGTCATGGAGCGTTTGAATACACCGCATATAAGAGACTGGCCATTTTAGTCCTAGCATTTGAGAGCGAAATAGATAAAATGCTTACGGATCACATAGGCTTCATCAACCACAATGTAGGAATGCTTAGACCTTGTTCTACATTTTTAAGCTGACATGACTCTAGGCATCTGCTCTGTCTAATGCACAGAATTCCAACTTTCGAGATTCGTCGCCCAAAGAGAAGCTTCGCCACGTGTGGGAGAAGGGCATGTCAACGCCGGAAATCGTTGAATTAATGTGCCCCAACGATCATTCCATCGAATATTCCTGTCCACCGGATCACTCTACGCATCACTCAGAATGGCGAGGCTTCTATAAATACAATTTCTTACCATTGCTTGATCAACAGAGAACAGTGCCCACACCCCATGTCGAATTTCGCCAACACCAAGGCACTATTAACTCGTCGGAAATGACATTGGATTCTGTTTGTCTGTGGTCTCTTCCAACTAGCTGGTATCATTAGCGATTCCTGCCTCGGACGTCTAGTGCATTTGAATGATTCGAGGGATGTTTGCATGACAGAGCTTTTCCGGATGATAGCTGCGGGGAACGAAAGAACTGACCATGATATGTTGGAGATGATGAGACACTACAGTCGAAAGATCATGTCGCGCGGTACGCAACTGAGGGGGAAAACGAAATTGAGATTACGAAGGCGAGAAGCTGGTGCCAGGGAGATTGCATGGAAGGACCTGAGTTCTGAGGAACGTATAACCGCAAGGCCAGCGGGCCTCAGGAGTACCTCTAAGGTCACTCCTTAGAAACGATCGTTTGAGCAAGGTGTGGCTCCGCACCTATTCTCCTTGAAATCGCACCCAATACTTTAAACCCAGGATCTACAACAGCCCATAGGAGGCCCGAGACTCACGAATCAGTATCCCATCTCGAAGATCATATTAGTAACACGATTGAAAATCGCCCCAGTGCAAATAAACCAAGTGCAGACCGCTCAATAGAAGGACTCCTAGCGGAATGAGTCCCAGCAATCACAACGGTACGACTGATGAAGAAAGTTTGGACGCAAGTGCTGAGCATTTTGTTGTCGGTCAACTAGGTCGAGGCCTTATAAACCTTGGTAACACCTTTTACCTCAATTCCGCAATGCAACTGCTTGCGGCATGTGAACCATCCAGAACGGCAATCGCAAGTGTGCATTTAGGCAATGAATTGCACGCTCATCTTCACCGTTCTGACAGAGCCAGGTTCCGTGAAAACTCATTAATATTAGTGACTTTGGGACGTGAGATTCTAGGCGTCATTGCCTCAATAAAGGACTCTGGCCGCAAGGATGCAGTCTCGCCAGAGAAGCTTATTGTAAGGAGTTCGTGCATCAATGATCTCATGACTAATATAGTGATAGATTTATTCAGGGATCCTCCACCCAGTTTTTGACTCCAACGAACAGCAAGATGCTGGGGAGTTTCTTTTGCTTTTAATGGATGCAATCCATTCGTTGTCCAGGCGTGCACGATCACCATTTCTAAATGACGAGCACCTGGTAGCTATACTGCCGAAGTGTCAGCAAGGCTGGGAAGAAATTTTTCGAATTGAAGGCGCATCATCTATCAGAGAGGGATTCCCTTGTCAGATCATATCCAGCATAAGCTGCAAGCTTTCTTGTCTACCGGAATATCTTTTTATTCAGCTCAATAGATTTGCTGGTAATCAATACCTAAGTAAGATTGTACAGTTGATCGAATTCCCATTGAGAGGACTGGACTTCAAACCAGCTGTACATCCGGACCTTCGGGGCTCGATGGATATGCTCTACGAATGCATTGGTATTATAGAAAATATCGGCGCTACCCTAGAGTCTGGGCACTACAAAGCAAACGTCAAATGCGTTGATGGAGATCAGGATGCAGGATGGATTGAGTATAATGACGAAACCTTGACCAAGTACGGAGAAGAAGAGATCGTTGTAGGTACCCAAATATTGCTTATGGTTTCTAGCCTCTTTTTAATAACTATGTTTTGTTTGGAACGAGAACACCTACATTCTCCTGTACAAAAACCACGGAACACACTCGCCAGCTCGGCCGTCAACAGAAAATCCAAAACCACAGACCGAGCCCTCGTCACCGAAATAGAAATTCCATAACACCAAGCGAACCATCACAATCATCGATGAAGCTGCCATTTTCTCGCCTCGCAAGTCTAAAAGAAAAGGCAATTAGGGGCTCAGAGAAAAGTAGATGGAACTCGGCAGCACCCATCAACGAAACCTGGTAGTTAGACCGACCTTGACGCGTTGGCAACGATGGCTCCGGGTAAATATGACGTGACAAGACGGGGATCCGACGACTTCGATGAACGTTTTAGTCGAGTACCCAATTTACGAGGTACCTTCTGCATTCATTGCTTTCCATTACTTTCAGAACGGAGGAATGCCAGATTTCAATCATCGTGCCTACAGCAATCCCGGCGTGATCGGAAAGCGACGACTACCGTAGAACGTACGACTCTCTAACTTGGAAGTGGGCACGGTAACGTTGTGGAGCTTATAGCAGCTACCAGACCCAGTGAATGTAACCACCACATGTTGAGGCCAATCGTCAGTACTCTCGTTGACAGCCCGGGCAGAGGTTCCGCCCTATAGCAAGGTATGGTCAGCATCTGGGTAACATGAAGGGTTGCTTCCATGTTCTCCTTGGTCTCCTAATGATAAGGTACCTTAAGGTGTTGTTTAGGGCTCTGGATGCGGGTTTAGGGTTTAGGGTTTATCACTACCTTGGACTGTTTTATGCACGTTTCGGGGGCTAGTGCTGAAGCCGCGAATAAAGGCCGTTAGCTCCGGACACGCTCAAGACCGAGGGGATGCATCATCCCAACAATGCCGAAAGAGCCGAATACATCTACTACAGTGGTGCAGTAGTATATGTTTGCGCCAAGTCCGCATGCTCTTCATGATGGATCACTATCATATTCGTATTGTCGCCTGCCTCCTCACATCGGAACAGTCGCCTCTTAGATTTTATACCTACGATTGGGCCGACCCATAGCACACTACAGTCAGTATTTGGCTTCATTGCCGCTCCGGAAGGGCCTAGAAAATCCCGTTCAGATATTTCTGAACCGATTAATCCAGTAAGAACATCGATTGAAGAGACTTGAGGGTTCGCTTTGAACAGATGCCGGAATTAGAGCCGGTACGAACAGCAGCAAGCGTAGACTCTCGAGGGAGTGGACCTCGCTCGTCTGGATCTCGAAACAGCTCTAAAAACCGTCCTCAATTGCACAACGTCTTCTCGGGCCGACATCTCGATGATCATTCGACCTACCACGGCCACGATGAACTCACACCCAAAGAAGAAGGTCAATGGGTCGAGGACGACTCGGATTACTCCGAGCAGGTGAGAAAGGACGAAAATGAGAAAGCAGAAGAGGATGGAACTCGGGAAACATCAGAGGTCAGAGGAGGGATACTGACCGAGCGAGATCTTGAGGCGCCGTTAGAGAGGAAGCAGACTACGAAATCAATCAGAGACCCGAACCTGGTATGACTATTTCCTCCCGAGGTTTGACCGGAAGAAAGACTAACTGGAATAAAGGTCACCTGGGAAGGTCCAGACGATCCGGAAAATCCCAAAAACTGGTCGCGAAAGCGAAAATGGGCTGCTACGGTCGTTGTATCATCTTTCACATTCATCTCGCCAGTCTCATCATCAATGGTGGCACCTGCTATTTCAGCCATCTCGAAAGAATTCGGCATCGAAAGTGAAGTAGAGCAACAATTAGTACTCTCAGTGTTTGTTTTAGCTTTTGCGATTGGTCCCTTGATACTTGGTCCTTTGTCCGAGATATATGGCCGTGTGCCGGTGCTGCAGCTTGCCAATCTCTTCTACTTGGCCTTTAATATTGCTTGTGGGGTAAGCAGGAACAAGGGCGAGATGATAGCGTTCAGATTCCTAAGTGGTTTAGGTAAGTTTTTTAACCGTTGCTTTTTCAAAGAAACTGAGAATTGTAGCCATTGACTCTATTAGGTGGTAGTGCTCCTTTGGCGGTAAGTCGGAGTGGAAACCTTGCAATGACAGTTTTTATGGACACTTATATTTACAGATTGGAGGAGGTGTTCTGAGTGACTGTTGGCGGGCGGAAGAGCGAGGCTTGGCAATCAGCATCTACAGTCTGGCTCCCCTCCTAGGCCCGGCAATTGGACCCATAGCAGGAGGCTTCATCACGCAAAACTCCACATGGCGGTGGGCTTTTTACGCAACATCAATCGCCGATGCCATCATCCAAATATTCGGCTTGTTCTTCCTCCGCGAGACGTTGTAAGTTAAACCCCCTTGACCTTCCCATACGAGTACTTACCCTGCCCGAAGCCCCCCTAAACTCCTACACGCCAAAGCCGAAAAGCTCCGCAAAGAAAACAACAACACGGCCCTCCACACCGAATACGAACATCCCGAACGCTCCCTCGCCAACACCATGAAACGCTCTCTCTCCCGCCCCTTCATCCTCCTCGGCACTCAAGTCATCGTCCAAGTCCTCGCGATCTACATGGCCTACCTCTACGGCCTCATTTACCTCGTCCTCTCCACCTTCCCCAGCCTCTGGGAACTCCGATACCACGAAACCGTCGGCATCGGTGGCCTCAATTACATCTCCCTCGGCCTCGGCTTCTTCCTCGGCACCCAAATCTGCGCCCCCATCAACGACCGCATCTACAGACAGCTGAAGAAGAAAAACAACAACACCGGCCGTCCCGAGTTCCGCATCCCCCTCATGATCCCCGGCTCCGCCCTCGTCCCCACCGGCCTCTTCATCTACGGCTGGACCGCCCAGTACCACACCCACTGGATCGGCCCCAACATCGGCGCCGCCCTCTTCGCCGCCGGCACCATCATCGGCTTCCAGTGCATCCAGACCTACCTCGTCGACACCTACACCCGTTACGCCGCCTCCGCGGTCGCCGCCGCGACGGTGCTGAGAAGCTTGGCTGGGTTTGGGTTTCCGCTGTTTGCGCCGTATATGTATAGTAAGCTGGATTACGGGTGGGGGAATAGCTTGCTGGGATTTGTGGCCGTGGGGTTGGGGGTGCCGGCGCCGATTCTGTTTTGGGTGTTTGGGAAGAGGTTGAGGGAGAGGAGTCCGTATGCCGCGGGGGGCGGGGATTGACGCGGCTCGGTGGGTTGGGGGTGGTGCGTTGGGAGTTCAGGAGCATTGGACGGGCGGGTGTACAAGAGGTGGTTTGAGCTGTGATTAAGCGCACGCTTATCATAAACCTACACTCAGCTCGCCGCTCTGAATAAACCCCTCACCGTCCTCACGATTGCCATATCAACAGCGAACAAAATCTCAAAAAACCAACGCAACCCCCCTTAATACTGCTCCCATCCCCCCGGCGTCCATCCCTGCCCCGGATAACTCGTCGGACTCATCAGAATCCTTTCCTCCCCCTCGTCCCCCACCCTCGCCCCCGCCCCCCCAGTCGACCCCCCCATCTCCAACTCCCGCTGCCGCTTCTTCCTCGACTCCGCCGACGTGTTCTTCGCGGAAATATTTTGCGCCGGCGGAGTGGGGGTCATCATGTTTGTCTGCAGTGGCGGAAGCGACATGCGGATTTCTGTGGACAGTCGCCGGGGAGATGGCGCGGGGGGCTCGCTGAGGTGGGAGGGGGAGCGGGAATGGGAATGGGACTGTTGAGGGGGTGGTTGGCTGAATTGGGAGGGGGAGCGGGTGTGGGAGGTTAGGTTTGAGATGCCGGAGGGGGAGCGGGAGTGTAGGGATGCGTAGCGGGGTTGCGATTGGCGCCATTCGTCTTTTGGGGGTAGGGGAGGTGGGGGCGGCGAGTCCCCTGTGCGAGAGGGGGTTTCGAGTCGGCGAGGGTAGGGGTGATGAGGGTGGGTTGGGAGGGTGGGGGGGTTGGGTGTTGGGTGGTAGAAATTGGGGTTTTCGGGTAGAGGCAGTGGTGGGAGAATTTGGCTGGAGGAGCGGTTGTGAGGTAGAGGTTGGGCTTGGGCGGATGTAGAGTCACTTGGAGATTGGGGGTCTTTGCTTCGACGTCCCGCAGACTTGTCGCGGGATTTGCTGCGGTTGAAGATGGACGTTCTGGCTGCGTTCGGGTCGGAAGTATTGGAGGATCGTTGGGGCATCCATGAAGAAGTTCGGGACTTAGGGGGTGGGTTTTCTTTACTCGGTGGGGTGATATGCTGGCGTATAGTGGCGTCCTGGACGTAAGCAGGAGGCTCTGGCGCTTGTGCTGGCGGCGGTGTGGGTTGCACGAGCTGCGTAATTTGCGGAGGTCTATGTGCATCTGGACTCTCCCTAGTCACAAATGCTTCGAGATCCCTCGGATCAACCCTTCCTGGGGCATAGTAGCCTCCAAGTGGTGGTTCTACATAGTCTTGCCTCGGTGTATAGTATTCGTGAGGTTGGTTTGTTGGCGCTGGCGACTGGTTGTAGGACGCGTAACTCTGAGACTGGTCAGCGGTAGGGGGCTGCTGCGATGGCATTCGTGGTTGGGAGGACTGGAAAGTTGATTGCCGTCTAACTTCATTCGAACGACCGAAAAGGCTCTGGGCAACGTTAGCTTCTTGTTCGGAAACCCTCGCATTTGCTACTCACCCCCATTGCGGAGAACCTTTTTTTCTTGCCACCGTCTTGCTCCTGTTTTTGGAACCCGGACGTCGATGCCCTCTGAAGCTTATTGCGGGATGTGCTGGATTCGCCTTTAGAAGGAACGCTGGTATCGTTGTCTCTTGATATCCCTGAGCCAGATCGCTGTGACCGTTCACCGCGAGGTGTCGATATTGATGAGGATGAGTTTTCTCTACCCTGATCACGATCGTGGCTCCTTTGGCCGGTTAGAGAGCGGAACAGGCTAGCCCTTTTAGGTCTCTTTTGACTGGCGATCGGCGGTTGAATTGGCGAAGCAACAAACTGCCCTTCTGTTCTGCTCTGCGTTACCGCTGCCTCATTTATAGGACTATTTGATGCCTTGAAGAAGGAAGACCCCTTCGAGTTCTTTCTAGATCGAGATCTAGTATCAATCGGCTGAGCGGGTGGTGGGCCAAGTCCTTCGAGTTGGTATTCTGTAGCTTGCTGCCGCGGGATACTGGCATCTTCGCGGCTGATCTGCTCAGGATAGTAATGCATAGGCATATCTGTGCCGCCAGCTGGTAGAGCATCTTGTCTATACGCGGGATGATCAGTAAGGTGGGGATTCTTGAATAGCCGCGATATCGACCGAGAACGTCGTTTGGATGTAGCCTGCTCTTCACTCGGGACGGGACTCTGGTCCGAGTTCTTGAAAAGCCTTGAGAAAGACCGAGAACGCCGCTTCGGTGTAGAAGTCTGGGAACCATTAGGGAGAAAGTCATGATCAATCCCATGATGAACCGGTCCGGCTCGACCGCGATGAGCCGGTGTTTCCTGCACTACAGAAGGTTGTGGTGAGACTGGTGATGGCGGATGGTCTGGGTGCATTTGACTGGGGAGACTATCAATGCTCGGCGCTCGTTGCGAGTTCTGCCTCGAGTGTTGCTCGGACTGGTTGGGTGTACCGTGTACGAAGGAGAACGGTCGCGGTGCTGGTTGGTTGGAGACACCTGCGTCAGTGGACGGAACTGGCGGCGGTACATTGGACGAAGACCTTCCTAGAATGGGTGGGCTATCTATGTACCTTTGCTCCTCCAGCCGAGGCTGCGCATCTAGCGGGGCCAATCTAGAATACTGATTAGATGGCTGCACGACGGGCGGCTCTGTATGGCTAGCTGCATAATGAACAGTAGCGTCCGACTCTTCAGATTCCCTCAGGGCTCGCGAGCGATCTAAAGCGTCCCGATCCGGTAGAGCGATGACTGAGGTATCTACCGTGCCCTCGTCTTGGGGGAAATAGCGAGACTGGGGTCCCACAAGCGATTTCATGTGTCCGTTCTTGGGATCTGCTGCCAGATCTGTAGCATTTCCGGCAGATCTTGGTCGTGCGGAAGGTTCGGGCTCGTGATATTGGGATTGGTTTCCGTGAGCAGTATTTGAACCGGTCACATTGTAGTTCTGATTTGAGCTTCTGAAATCTGCTTGCGTAGGCGTTTTGTTGCTAATGTCGGCGGAGTGCGGACTACTGAGGCCTGCTGAAGCTTCATTATAGGACTCTCGAGTATCTGTTCGTTGTAAGGGTTTTGGTAGAACATTATCAGTCATCGCAGATCTGCTTAAGAGATTCGACTGCAGTGGCCGGGAGTCTTCGTTTCCCAATTCAGGGTCTACGAGTGTATTAGGAAGCCTTGAGGGCTTGTTATAGCTTGCGGGTCCTGACGCCTCCTCCTCCTCGGCCAGGTGCCTGCCTCTATCGTCATACTGGTGCTGGCTTTGTACGTCGTCATTTGGAGATGGTAAAACAGGAAGTTGAGGTAGTGCCCTGGAGTTGTACGGCGCTGGACCGTATGTGCCTGACGATTGAGATGCCTGGGATCTTAAGGGATTGGCTGTGGCCCGGCTTCCTAGATCTGGTGAAGTCTGACGAGATGGAGTACTTGAAATGGATATAGGCTGTGGCTGATGTTGTGGCTGCATTCCTTGGGATATTGGATCGGGGCTAAGCGCCGAAGTCGAAGCCTGGCACAACACGAATATCAATCACTTCAACTTCGAATATTGGTGCAGGATTAAAAACGATTATATAGAACGGCGATCAATCAGCACTGGGCCGAGATTCTAGCGTTCATTCTTGCTCATCTCATACGAGTACATGATCCTCAACGCTGCGACAACACACGCCGTCCTCCACCCTTGAAGTACAATGCATTGCAGCAAATTATGATTCTTATCATATCAAAATATAGGGACAAGGAAGTGAATAGAACTAAGAAATCATTTATCTACCTTATCCGCACCACCGCTGCCTTTGAGCCTACTTCTCCCCTTCGAGAAGAATCCTTTCGCCGCAACATTTGCCTTTCCTCCAAAGACACCAGCGGTATGTAGAAGATCCTTGCCTTTGGCTTGGACTTGCTGGCTGGAAAGCTTCACGGTTCCACCTCCAGAAGGTGAAGAGCTTTGTGGTAGGGTGCTACCGTGGTAGCTCGATATGGGGTTGCCATCAGAAGCAGTAGGTTGGGAGCTCGCGTTGAGATATTGCTGATAGTATGGCTGCTGGGCAGAAGGAGATCCAGTTGTTCTCATTCCGAGAATTTTAGTCCTCGACGGCGATGGTTTGTGGCCTAAAGTTCCAGTGGCGAATTGCCCGTGGTTTGACAGCAGATGAGCATGTTCAGGGAGCTCTCGAACCTTCACGTCGAGCCAGTGTGCAAGCCCAGTATTCAAATGTGCAAACTGCTCACGCGTCTCATTGAAAGCATGGATCCGGTCCATGGGGCTCTTTAATGCTAGTATCTCGCGGAAAGCACGAAGTTTCGGCTGGTCAGAAGTAGGCGGTAATGGTGGCAGATTACCATCTCGCACAGGTTGTGAGGCAGCAAACCGGCTAGGTGACTCGGGCACTTGTGTTAATCCTTGCTGTGAAATACTGGGCTCTCTGTACTCAGCTTGATTAGGGTAATGGTTAACGGTCGAGTCAACTAGTTGCTGCCCTGATCCTGGCTCTGCTACTTCCAGGCCTCCAGGATATCCCGGTAGATGAGTTGTTCTAATGAACGGTGCTCCAGTAAACTTCCCAGTTGGATCATCAGATACGCCTTCAGGCCCCTTATCGAGGATATCTCTTGTATCACTAACTCCTGATGCAGCGAAGTTTGGGCCTTCAAAAGCGGGACTGCCTCCACCGGGTTGAAGGTCCTGACTTGGCCCCTGGCTGTTGTTGAGTATAGATTCTTGATTCTCGAGACCGCTAGGCAGCTCAACTGAATTTTCTAGATTGTGGTGGCCTAATGACGGTGGCAGGTCGGTTGAAGCATGCGATGCCACATTTTCCCGTGGACTCTCCTTTCGCGCGGCCGTGACATTATCCGTAGACTGCTCCCATGAGAACCGGTGTGGCATAATGGGTCGCTCTGGCACAATATCCATTGGACTAGTGTCTTTAGGCGGCTGGGCTCGATGATCGCTGCCAACGTTCAGTGATGGTGTTATTCCCACAAGTGCAGCACCGTCGTGTCGCTTTACTGCGACTGCAGCTCCAATGTGGTCATGGGCACTGTTAGTTCGACTTATGGAGCCACTGCTTGAACCATTCCAATAACTATCATACTCACTTGGGAGAACACCACTGTCATGCCCGCGACGAATAAGGCTTGGGTCAGCAGACAATCTTGAGTCATCCTGCCACGGCGAGTCTGACTCTGCGGTAGTAGGCTCGCTAGATTGTGCAGGATCAAGATTCTTAACAATCTCCCGGCGCAGTCTGTCGCTCTCAAATTGAGACCCTGTGTCGGTACTAAGAGATGGTGGCATTGGAGGACGCCGATGGGCGGCTGCAACTTCATCAGCGTCGATGTAGCTACCAGGCCTTGGATTCAAAGGAACAATCGGCGGAAAGTAATCGCGAGTTTCCGAGTTTTCATTCGGCGTCGGCGGAACGTCTTTAGAAAGTGGTATCGGCGCTAAACTCAACGTTCGGTCTTTGTCCGCCATCGGCGGTAAAGGTGCTGAGGCATCTGGGTGGAATTCCGTGTTAACGGTAGCGGTGCTGACTTGAGCCCTAGTTTGAGTGTCCTTTGGAGCACCTTGAGGTAGGTCTGGGGTTGAAGAATTTTTCATGTGCAAATCCACAGATTCTTGGTTCTCCATGCCAACAGCGGCAGCAAGCGCTCCAGCAAGTGCACTACCAGCTGCGGCAACAGCAGAGAATGGGTCGCTCAATGGATCTGATTGTTTGGGTGTTGTGATACTTTGACCATCTGGCTCAGGAGTTCCATTTTTCTCTGTACCAAGTGTGTTTTGAGTGCTTGTTGGTGAGGAGGTGTAGGCTCTAGATTTGCCAACCGTGCCGGAATTGATACCGCCCTCTCGTGGCTCGCTCTTAGGAAGCATCTCTGGCCTCTTTGGCGCCATAGATGGAGCATTTGACGCAAAGGAGTCCCAACCGCCTGGTAGACGAGGTCGGAAACTCTCCATACGATCAGCGACCGGCCGAGGTTCAGCCATGGCATCATTCTGGCTTGTCGCGGCAAACACGTTCCCCCGCTGATTCAAAGACCTCTCAGATCCGTGCGGACTGCTACTGCCACTTTCGAATTTTTCAGCTAGATCGCGCACTCTGTTGCTGCCTGGTGATTCCGGGCGAGAGCGCCGAGAGGCATCTGGAGGCAAATTGGGTGGACTTATCACGCTGCTCTTTTGTTTTGCAGGATCGATGGCGACATCATTCGGACCAGTACTTGCAGCGAGTTCTAGTTGGGAGCTAGATGCAAGATCGATATGTTGTGAACTTGGCCTCATCGGAAAGTTCGTCTCTACTGGGGTTGCCATGGCCAACTCCACCTCTTGTGGTTGACGAAGATTTTGAGTTGACTCCAACGCTGGGGTTCTTGCGGGGCTGTTGTCAGGGCTTGGTGTACTTAAGTCTCTTCGGTGGCCTGGCATAAACGGGGTTGCTCTAGCTTCATTTGAGCCTGGCTTTTTGTTTTGAGATGGAGAAACCTTTCTCGCGATCTGTCGTGGCGTTCCAAGTGAGTCCGTAGACATAGGTCTCGAATTGCCGTAGCCGGATTGCATTTGTGGTAACGTTGGTGTCACAGGCCGCCCATCGGCTTCTTTCGCATTCGATGCAATTGCAGCCGCACTTGGCTCTCTACTTATATTTATAGGACTGACAACGCTCGTGCCTCCACTAGCGCTACGGCCAACAGTTGAATCAGCGGTAGAGGATGGCGTAGGTGGTATTTGATCGTCTGGTGTATCGAAGGCTTGATTCACGATGGATCGAAATCCGACAGAAGGTGTGTGCTGTAGATCGGTAGGGGGAAATTCGGGATTTTGTCTGTTCCGAATCTGGGTTGACACTTGTGTTATCAAATCTTCGGTCTCTGCAGGCTGCAGTTCTTCAGGGCTAACAGTGTTGAGGAATGATTCGCCAAAGCCGGACATCCGAGTGACGTCGGGCAACATTGGCTTTAACGTGCTCTGATGGCCAAGTAGTAAAGTTGAAGATGTCTCATCTCTTGCAGAAGTGACCGGCAGCTCTTGCGGGCCCATTGCAGGATCGTTCACTGAAAATCCCTCGAACCCATATTCACTCTTTCGCTCCTTGACGGGATCCAGCGTCGGCTTCAATCTCTGGCTACTATCGCCGTCGTTTGAGGTTTCGAAGCTACTACGCCGCTGCAGCCCTCTTGCAAGACTATCCGTATTAGAACGATCACCGTGGGGGGACACTGGAGTTGTTTCACGTCCCATTATGGCATCCATACTTGGTCTCGACGACTCTTGAGATTGTCTTTCCTTTTCCTTCTCCTCTTGCATCCGCTTGTAGATATCTGCTGGACGAACGAAAGGGAGCGGCTTGCTGGTATTACTGCCTGCACGTTCTCTAGAAGATGGTACATCATCGTCAGGGTCTGTATAGGCAGGCAACGGAGTGGGTTGGCTCATGTACAAAGAATTTGATGGGGCTTGCTGGCTTAAACTATCTTTACGTGGGGGATGCCGAGTAGATGATTGGGAGTCGCCTGCGCTATGAGGAGATGGAGAGCCTCGAGTTTGTAGTGGTGGAGGTACCGCAGAAGGCGTAAAATCACGTCGATTGTGAAAGTCTTGCGAGGAGACATTGCTGGTCATAGACTGAGCCCTGCTTCCCGTGCTTGTGTGACGGGGTTGGTCTGAGTAAGAAACGCCCCTATAATTTCCACCAGGAGAATAGGTCTGCTCAACATTCCGAGACTGATCATCCATGCTGAGGCGGCTCTGAACTTGGAGAGGTTGGCGGGAAGGGCCGGACTGGCCCTGTACTTGCTGATTGTAGCGCCGCGAACCAGTTGGGTAGTCCTCAGGAGACGACGAATTGGGGTGTGACTGGTTGATGCCCTCAATCTGCGAGAATCTTGTCGCATGAGATTGAGTTGGCAGGGCTTGGGATTGATATAAAGGTCCACTGTCATGAGCCCCTGTGCCTGGCTGAACTCCACCAGCCGAAAAAGTACGGCTTTCGTCTCCCTCACGGAATGAACCTGATCTGTGCAACTCTCCATGATCGCTGTACTGCGGCTGCGCAGATGGCAGCCCACTCAGATCATGGTATCCTTGCTGCCTATTGTCGACCGGGCTTTGATAGACATCCGTTCGGTTGATGTATGCTCCAGGAGGTGTCTGAGTCGCGGATTGCCCTTGTTGCCTCAAGCCCGTAGGCCTCGAAGGAGGTTGCGGCTCATCGTACCCTCCGTACTCATCGTAGTCATCTACGTCTCCCCAATCATCACCGTCGTACGAGTATGACTTTGCCTCCACCCAGCGTTTTGTCTTGGCTCGGTTGACATTGGTTTTAAAGGATGGCGGTTGCCCGCCAGCAGAGGGTGGATTCATGACACAAACGCTTGCCAGCCCTAGTGATAATATTAGATAGCGGTGTGATAGGTATCATAGAGTCAACTGCGATATCGACATGCTAGGCTCGTTTCCGTGAGGAGGGGGCAAATGTTTGAAAGCTTTCCTCTAGTCGCATCTGGCTTTGCGCGTGTACGGCGATCGCTATGCGAGGTTGGTGATTTTTGTATTTAACAAATCCAGATACTTGACGGCCTTTATTGATAACAAGCATCAACAGCGAGCCTCATCAAAGATACACCGCTGGATATAATTGTACGGTAGCACTCGCAGCGTCTTCTAGGAAATCTTGGCACAGCCCCAAAGGACCTATGTAATTCTTACACGGATTTTAACAGGGATAGCGTTTACTGGTCACGAGCCTCAAGCTAGCCCTTTCTGGAATCGGTGCTCACTGTTTGAAGTGGCTTTACACTCGTAGGGCTCGACAATCGAAATAATGTTTCCACAGACCTCCCTTTCATAACAACGAACAACATTAAAAGGCAGCGCGCATTATACATGAGGAGCGAGCTGTAACAGAAACTCAAAAACGGTCTTGGTCCATTCTACCCTTGTTCATCCTTGGTATACAGAAGAAGTCATTCCTTAATTCCTCCCCGCCAGCGCAGCAAGAAAAGAACCAACTTGATTGCAATTCCAATACTCAGTGGCGCCTGGGTGTGCCTGGGTACGCCTACACTGCCTGAATCACAATGACGACTAGTTCAATACAAGACCGGACGGCGGAGTTCAGGGCGGTTCTAGCACAGGCGCAGAAAAACAGAAACTCCACCAGGGTTGGCGCTCAGCGGCAGTCGCTGTTGACAGATGCCCAAAGACGAGCAGCTAATGGGTCCCCAAATGGTGAAACCAAGGGCCCAAGAAGAGGCGCAAGGTCGGAATTCGCACGGAAAGCAGCCGAGATTGGGCGTGGCATAACAGGGACGATGGAGAAGCTGGAAAGGCTGGCACAGTGTATGTCATACCGGCTTCTTGTCTCTACAAGCAAAGTCAGAAGAAAATCATTAACCATTGGTCTTTATGGCTCGGATATTTACTGATGTAGAGTGGGAGACACAGTAGCCAAAAGGAAAACATTGTTTGACGATAGACCTGTCGAAATCGCCGAACTTACATATGTCATTAAGCAAGATCTCTCGTCTCTCAACTCCAGTATATCATCCCTGCAATCACTTTCGAAATCGCAACAATCCCAAATCTCGCGAAATACCAGTGCCGAGCAAGAAGGAGAACACAACAAAAATGCATGTATCTCACAGAACCTTAGGAGCAGCCAACTAATAGTCGATTAGGTGGTCGTTCTACTACAAGGCAAGCTCGCCGACGTAGGCGTAAATTTCAAAGAAGTCCTAGAAGTCCGCACGAAAAACATCCAGGCATCCCGTTCACGAACAGAAAACTTCGTTTCCTCAGTGTCATCCCATTCACAACCCTCGCTTGACGCTCAGCAGTCTGCATCTCCCCTATACAATACCCCTACAAAGTCTCGAACACCACAGCCTGGCTACCAGAATCCTAATCCGGACGTTCTTAATCTCGATCCTTCGTCTTCTTCAGCACTTACCCATGGTCCGCAATCGGATCAACAGCTATTGATGATGGAGGAGGCCCAGCCGACAAATACATACATAAATATGCGAGGGGAGGCAATAGACGTTATTGAGCGCACTATAAACGAACTTGGAAGCGTATTCGGTCAACTAGCAGCTATGGTGTCGGAACAGGGGTAAGAGGTTTCTCCCTAAAGAGAAACACTTCACTAACATGGATCTAGTGAGATGGTACAGAGAATAGACGCCAACACCGAAGATGTTGTCGACAACGTTGATGGGGCGCAACGCGAATTAATGAAGTACTGGTCAAGAGTATCTGGCAATAGATGGCTTGTTGCTAAGATGTTTGGCGTTTTGATGGTAATCAAATTTTGCTCTCAATATGTACTTTGAAATACTAATACTGAAGCCAGATATTCTTCCTCCTATGGGTTCTCATTGCAGGCTGAAGCGGGTTAGCGGGCATACTTCGCCACTGCATTTCCAGGGGCGTTAATCTTACATATGCATCACCCAGAAGCGGTTTGTACCATTATTGTATTGTTCGTCGCCTGGAAATAGATCTATGGCATGTTATTATCGGTACCATAGGGATTCCAACCTCGTGCGTTCACCTATTCTCACTTTCCATGATTCCGTCTGAACATCAACTAATTTATATCACTTCCTGTAAATTAAAACCGGGGTGGATATCCTTCACGGAAAATGGACACGCTGATGGTCTAATATTTCTATGAGCTGATATGATCCCAAGTCTCTACACGATCCTCCACGTGTACCACCACCTCAACCCCTTGACAAGTTCTCCCTTCAGAAATATCTCTTTTAGGCCAAGCTACCAACGCGCAATCGACTGTGAGCCCATCCAACTGATTGATTATAGACTTCTTCGAGCCCGTCTCTTCTAGTGCATTTGGATATGGATCTTAATCTTCCGTATCCAATTCACAATCCTTCACATCTGCAGGCAGCAACCCAATTCACCAGGAACCCGTTCACTGGGTACTATAAGAACCCCAATTTCCCCCCCGAAGTTTCTTCTTTTCGACACATTCGTCCGCCTAACTTTGGCGATTAAAAAGGTCGAGGGGTTTGAGTGCGCTTTGGGTTGAGTGGACAATTTATTCTACTTTCTACTATTATCTTTTCTTGTGACTTCTATCTAGACTTGTTTTTTCCGGAAAATCGTGTCTTGGATTAAGCATGTCTATCTTTGATTTTCTGTCATCTGGATATCTTTGAATTGGAAAGCTGATCTTGCCTGAGAGACTTTTTCCTCAACTGATATCTCTTCGAAGTCCACGATCTCATTGTTTTAACCCTAAAAAAACGTCTTAATTCAAGAGCTTCTTCCATATAGTGTCATACCGCCTTAGTCTCCTCTGTCTACTATATACTTTAACCCTAAATTTCTAAATCGCGGCTGTGCAGTCCCAGCCCTACGATTCCCGACTGTTCACTCACACTTCCTGAGACGACCAAGCATCATATTCACCTCACTTGCACGCTTTGACACATGTAATTTTCCTCGGTTGTATATATTATACATGCTGCGTTGTTTACCAATGATTTTGAATCGCTGCTATTCGGCTTCTCGCTTAACTAGGGCTTGTGGATCTTGGCTGAATCGTAGCTTGGGGCTCACCACCACCGTGTTTACGTGTTATACATGGCATACTGTATACTATATGTTTTCCATTGATGAGCGTGACAAGAATGGGTTGAGAGACGGCAGACTACACTTATTCCACGCTACGGCGTTGGAGTTAGGAGAAGAGCTCCAAATCACTGTCGCAGATGCCGCTTAACACTGATGGTACTGTAGCTTTGGTAAGCTGAATTTTCCCTTCATGTTCTAGGCTGTGAGCTTACTAATACCAGGTTTATGTGTGTTATCCATCCAAAGCCATTGCTGTGTTGTATTGCTCTTTCGTGTGTAGCTCTTCTCTACTGGTCGCGAATCAAGCCCTCAATACCTGTTCTATGGTGAGTGCTTCCTAAGCAATTTGTTTTTATCAAGTAGACCCATGACTAATACAGCCTTACAGGTTCTCTGCTTCGTTTACGAATCTCGGTCTCATATTGGCTAACTCTAACCTCAGAGTATTTCCTCGTCCTGTCTCGAAGAGACTCAGCCTCGTCACCGCTGGAGCCTTCTTACTAGTAATTCCAGGATTTGTTTCGTTGGGCAAAACCGCCCGGACAACTAGTGCCGCGTCCTACTCTCTAGGCAATGTCTCCTTCCATACATCAACCACTGAAAGCCAACCATTGCTCGGCCATAATACGTTGGAGACACAACATAAGCCCTGTGAGGACTGAACAGCGGCCAAGATATACAAGGTGTACCTGTTATATGAGACTGGGTCCAGGAATATCGACTTGCTACTCTCAATGATCCCGGAACCATCGCATGACCTGCCTTTACCCCGAGAAAGAATCGTTGAAGTTACTCTATTTCGAGTTTTACCATCACTATCACCATCACTTTCTCGTGCGGCCTATCCGACCGCAAAAAACCTAGGTAGATCAATCACAGACAGATGAAGTTCACACGCATGGTTTCAACCCTCTGTGGGCTCAGGTCAGGCTCTACATCTGGATTGGCGGCCCTGTCATCGTTGCTAGCTAGAAGCGCAGCAAGCCCCTCAGCGCCCACTTCGATTCGCTTTTTGCTAAAATGTTCCTCCTATCATGGTATTTTGGAGAATCGATTACCTAGCCCCTGAAGGTGGAAATGACCCCTAAATTTAGCACTCGACATAATCTGAAACTTACTCACTTCAGGGGGGGAGGATGTGCTTCCGGTACTGGAATATCAGACTCGAGGGAGCCAAATGAAGAACATAGATGAGCACTTTATGGTTATATGGCAGAAAAGGGGTCAGGAGACTGCAACCAATTTTATGATTCTGGCGGGAGTATCGCCAGGACCGCCATCTAAACTTGATGATCAGGCACTGGAAGCTTCAACTGAACGAGGTATCGAAATAACTCGTTCGAGAAAAAGCTCTACAGAACGATACTACATGTGTTAAAAAATTTCTCAAATAGAGTTCTAGAACAAACTACCTACAGCTTCATACACACGAACTTCATTGGGAGGTTGTAAGGAGACTCATAAGGTTACTTACTTGCGTACTCCAGCGGGTTTCTGGAATGAATGTGCTCGCAACGACTCAGCCTGCGAGGTGGGGGAGAAGGTAAGGAACGTAATCAAAGACAGAAATTTAAAAAGTTTGGATAAGAGAATGACTGACAGCCTTCATAATAGAAGGGAGATGAGTACTCATCCGAGATGTGCCAGGGATCTTCGATACCAAAACGAGGCGGCCATTTCCAACTGGGAGCTACCAGATCCCCGATGAGTAGAGTGACTGGCGTAATTTTTGTAATGTGTCGTTTAACATTGTGTTTATGTCAATGAAGAGCAGACATGTAACTCGGGCAAGTTATTATCAAGCAAACTGCGTACATACCCACCGAGACAACCTGCAAAGTACTTTGCAGAGCACCTTATAAAGCACGTTAAAATACGATAAAAATGTAAGAATTCCCGATTAGAACCGTTGCGATACCTTGGTCAGTACTTTAGCGTGTGTGCCTTGCAAAGTGCAGATCCAGGACTATGCGAAGGATATGCAAACACGTTTTCATTTGTTTTCATTACTTGAAAAAAAAGGTTTTAGGTAGCAGAAACTTCCAAGGCAACTCTCCATAGCAGATCCATACATCGCGGACGACGTCACACAAAACAAAACACAACACACAAGGTCAATCTTGTCTCTTGAAAGAAAAAAAAGTGTCGGCTTGGTGAGACACGGAAAGAAAGCGATGATCCCCTTGAACTCCTCTCCCGATTCGTGGAATTCCTACATGACAGACGATTTTCATCTTGAGCAAAACACGCAATAGCCACAGCTCATAGACCACAAAACACCAAACTAACTAAAACGAGTCCTGAAAAAGGGCCCGTGCCTCATCGACGATACCGCACAACCAGCAATCACATCAGCATAAATCCCACCATAGTCATTGTCAAGAGAGCCAGAGCGAGCGGAACGCGAAACCCTGCAGCAAGTGATAGTGGCAGCTTAGCCGCAGCCGCCGCGCCCATAGTCTTCTTGGCCTTGTCAAAATAGTAGCAAGCCGTCGGGAGATCGAAAGATTTGTTCTGCTCGAAATGCTGGGCCCCCGATAGCTTGGCGCCTAGGAAGTGGGCCGTCTCATTGAAAATCTCTATGGCGTCGAACCCGATCGATGGCACGAGGAGGGTGGCGTTCCGGAAGACTTGATCGGTCGGTGTGGATGCCGGAGCGGAATCGCAGTTGGAGGTCACGTTATGGACTTGCTTGATCGCGACGTCGAGTTTTGGGATGTCGAGGTCGACAGTGAGTTGGACGGAAGCGTCGGCGATGAGTGCGTTGATGGCTACGACAAATACGACTGATGGACGGAAGGAGAGCTCGAAGTCGATGTCTAGGTCGCTGCGGGTTGAATTGAAGGGAGTTGGGATCAGGGTCGATTGGTTGCTGCAGCTATTGTCAGGCTTTACGGAATGCTGGTCGTGTTATTGGGAGTGCTTACAATCCAAGAGATGTGGACTTCTCAATGTCACTTAGATCAACGATGATCTCAGATCCACGGGGAACCTGTTTGATGGTAAATTCATGTGCTCATCAAAGTATACTCACTTTATCTCTTACCGATAAATTGAAGCCGTAGGTGAGGTTGACATCATTCGTAGTATTGACCCATCCATGGATTTCTGTATTTAAAGTAGCCGAAAGTGTGAGAATGCCGATCTATTTGAATAAGTCAAGATGGTTTTTTGGAAGCTTCAGCAAGAGGCTTACTGTTCTCGACAATGTCTTTGTAAATGGAATTGGCACATTAATTTCATTGTGAGGGGAAGACGCGTTCAAGTCAATGGTTAATTCGAAAAAGGCATCAAAGTTGTCAAATGTAGCGGCAACCCAGTGGTCTTTGAAGCTGAAGTTGGAGGGGATTGTTAGGACATCGGGGGGAGGCTTGATGTAGTCGAGCAAGATATTGCCACCGCCAGAAAGGCTAACGTTGCCAGTGATTGCGCAATTAATGCAGTCGATGGTAAAATCAGTGGTCCTGAGAGATTTTTAAACACTTTAATTCCCACTAAGAAGCTAAACTTTTCTGACTTACGTGGTTGAGTTCACGTCCCCTATGTGTACGCTAGGGGGGAAAATCTGCCCATCAAGAGTGATATTGAAGGATTCGGTGAACTCATTTGGAGGTGTGGAAGTCGTAGATGCTGGAGCAGTGGTGCTGGTCGTCGCTGCTGATAGAGCAGCTGACTGAGTGACCTGTCTTTGATAGAGAGCAACACCTTTCGGTCCTCCATGCGCAGAGATGCAAGGCGTGAGCGCAGCTGCCGACAGGAGGAGAATTAAATTCAAATGCATAGCTATGAGCGAGGAGGAGCAGCGTTAATGCCCGATTTGTATTCTCACGTTCGTTCGACAAGAGCTGGAAAAGAATGTAGCGTAGGCTTCAATAGCAACAAGGAAGACAGCGATCGAAGCTTTTAATAATCACACTGACTGAAGAAAGTGAAGGGGCGCTGGCCTTTTCAGTCTTGAGTCTCGCCCTATCTGCATGATGCTCTGACTAGTCGGCGGCCTCAAGAAGTATTGCACACCACCAGTGAGGCTCACGACGGCCAAATTGGCCAGTAAGGAGAGCATGGCGTTCCAAGAATACAACGTGTCAGTCTAGATTGCGAAAGACGCATGAGGGCGGTACACTCGGAAAATAGCAATGTAGGCTTAAGCCTTGTGGTGAACCAATTGTATAAATTGTGTCTCTTAGCCTTTCTGTAATCGTGTTGCATGAACATCCGTCTTTGGCGGTGTAATGCATTAGCGCGACTAACGGCAAGCTTCAGCAAGACGCTTGAGAAGTTATCGGAGTCCACTCCGGCAAAGGGTCTTGAAACGAGTCTTATGCATGTGCCTTATGGTTAAGGGGTGTGGGGACGATGAGGCTGAGAGGCTCATGAGCCTACGAGGTACTTCCTCAGACAGTCTTTCGAGTCCAATGACAAGTGAGAGTGACGACATTGGCCATCTCTGAAGAGTAGTCGTTTGAATACTCTGAGTCACAGCGAAGACTGCCGTTGAACGGCAAGGTGTTACTTGATTGTTCGATGATGGTTTTGATCCATAGTTTAAGGGCGAGGCTGAAGGATTCCATCGAAGCGGGGCTCGGGCCACACTTAATGTTGATGCAGGGTCTAAATTTCATCACATCAAATTGAATAAGCAAAATGCGCGTCGAGCAGTAACTGCTCTTTGTCTGTTCATGTGAGCTCAGCCTCGAGAGTCCAGTGGCTCCACTTCACGAGGCTTCCGCGAAACTGCGTAGGACACAGCTATATATAGAACACGCTCCTCCCTTTACTGGACAGAGTCATTAAATTTCTGGGGAATGTTTTAGTCTTTCTCATTTCTGGCTGTGGTGTCATTTTTAATACCTGCTTCGTCTTCATATCTTCGTTGCTCTACCTATCACATTCTGATCTCGCAAACATCCTTCCACGATCTCCTTGAGCCACTTTTAACAATCCGATTTTCCAAACCCATCTGTGCAATCGTTCCTTGACGAACTATGGCTAGTAACCGAATCGTCGACAAAGTACTTTTAGTCACAACTCAATAGGCCTCCCAGCGATTTGTACTCGAAGCAGCGACCGAGACACAAACGTTTAAACGATCCGAGGCACAGGTTAACGCAGCCAAATCCAGGATAATCGGTATTGTCCAGAATAGTGATAAGCTCTTGCCCACGAATACGGCGAAAGCCGTTGTGCGGTGGGTCTTTAATAAGGGTACTAGACACAGACACAGTACTGATCTTAGATGAAGCGAGTTTGAACATGGAGCCGACAACCATATCGACGTAGTTTGCCTTGACAAGGACGAAAAATACATCAAGACCGTGCATGTCGTACCAAATAAAGGCAAATGGGATACTGTTGTAGGCGGGCATGAGCAATGGAGATGTTGAGACTGCGTTGATTTTCTTTAGTTTCGTGTCTGGGGTACTATTGAGAGCATGTCTCTCAGCTCGAATAAGGCGGAATGGAGAGGCATTTTGAGATGCCTTGGGAAGACATAGTGGAACGAAAGCGGGAAATCAGCGTCGGCGGAGGAGTATGACACCATGTTGCGGGTGACCTGTGCAAAATTAGCTGTTGCGCCAAACCTCTTGGATGAAGGAAGGTGCTTACAATCGAATGGCTGAATTTTTGTGCATTTTTTCCGCTGAACCTGAGATGGGAACCATGCAAGATGTTAATCCACCACGCCCGAAAGCCATTGGTCTTGCAGAAGCTCTTGGGGTGAGGGTCGATCTCTCGGGTCAAGCTTCATAAATTTATCGAGGAAACTCAAGGTCTCCTTACTCATGTGAGTAGCAAGTGTATTTCTGTGTTTCCTTCTACCTCCTCTTTGAATAACAAGCCTCTCGATACTATCAAGGTCTCCCATTGTGATGTCGTCCGAAAGTTCCACGTATTTGTTAGGGAAAGGTCCAAAATAAGCACATTGGAGCGTAAGAATCATAACGTGATATATCTCGTCCTTCTCATCCACCTCAGGTGGACTGAACATTCTTGCTCCGGTAAGTCCCCACATTATCTACGCATAAAGTCAGGAGACTTGTCTTATGTGTTCATTAACGGTCGTGGTTGCCACTTACCAGCGTACCAAGAGCCCATAGATCCACCTTTGTCGTCCAAGGCAGTCCGAATAACCCTTCTGGTGCGCGATAAGTAGGATGAGTGAAGGGATGGTCTGTAGTCGGCTCTATTCTGACAGAATCACCCAAGTCGATCAGTTTGATTCTGCTGAATTTACCATGCTGGTCGAAATCGACGACAATGTTGTCGGATTTGATGTCTGTAGTCCGGCTTTAATAACAATTGGGAGGCTGAGAACTCATGGAGAGGTTCGGTTTCATAGCAAACCTGTATGTGCCATGTTCTTCTCATGCATTGTCGCCAGTCCCTTAAGCACGACGCTGGTCACCCTTTTGACCTCCTCTTCCTCAAGCTTCCGCTGAGGCCGCGTGTACAAGACGTTGTGGAGGTTGTCGGCAAGATATTCATATACTATGATCTTCTGATCCGGAATCACATTGACTAATTGTCGAAAGGAGCCGTGGCCACGAAGATATCCGTCAAGGGGGTTAACTTCGGCGTTGAAAGATTGATTGTTATGGGCTCCTTTGAGAATTACGCGCTGTTGATCATTGCTATCGCACATTAGCAAAGACCTCATAACATTTAGGTTGCCTCTAGCTGAACTTTGTACCTTTGTCCAAGCCAGACATTTGGACAATCATTTCTGGCCAGCCGAAGGACTGTGTACTTAGCTTTTCGCCAATTGCCACGAAGAACGAGATTGGCCTGCAGAAAAGACATGGCAGCTACGCTTCAGAAGATTAAAGAAGGAGTTGAAAGATGAGGAAAATTTTATAAGTCTGACAGTCAGGAACTGCTATTTTATATAGATGATGAGTCAAGCCGTTGTGGCGGAATCTAAGCCACCACTAGCCACGGCAAGTATAAGATCACGAGCTACTCCACGTGTTCTTCTGCCGCTTGCAAGCGCTATGTCAGAGGCCTATGAGAAGCGCCGACGGCTCTATCTCTCCATTAAACCACAGGGACAGCATTCCCTACACATCGATTGCTAAATGAATGACAGATCAAGCAGCCACGTTACCGCACAAGGTATCGAAGATTCTAGGCACGCCTATCATAGCATTGATTGCAATATCTCCAGGGTTCTATCTATCTCCCTTAGAGCCTTGGAGACCAAGCTCCTCCGTACGCTTCTTGATCCACTCAATCGGCGCCTTCATCTTCCCGGTCTCCTCCAAACCAATTTGGAGGTCAAAGTCCTGTTTCAATTCCGGATTCTGTCGGAGATGTTCATCGTGATCCTCGTCCCAACCTGGAGGTTCCTAGGACGGGATTTTGCAACTCTCTCTGCTTTCTTTTGCGAGTCTTTTTCTCAACCTTCTTCCCATCTTCTTTCGCCTGTTCCTCAAAATTACGCCTCGCCTCCTTCGTTGCCTCTATCTCCTCCTTTATTCCGTTTATCTCCGCCAGCATTTCACTCATATCCATTTCTTTTTTTCTTGGCAGATCGGCCACCTTCTGTCGGCTCTCATCTCCCCCCGACGCCTCACTACTAATTCGTTTGCGTAGACCTTTCGTAGGGATTTAGAGTTGAGACATATCTGCTGAGCTTGCTCGTGGATTGATGCCTTAACTGGCAATAGTCTTTTTGCTTTCCGTCAATCGGATCCTCTACTGACACTGGAATATTTCAGGCAGAATAAGGCTCGGTCTGACAAGGCTGCGCTCGTCTCAGCTAGCTCACCTCGACTCACGACTTTCTGACGATGCGACAAATATTCGGGAGGGGACATTGTTGGGGGATGCGGAAGTAAATGCTCTGCACGTAGCCTATCGGGCATCGACTCCGTTTGAACCAATATATATTATATGTGTTTGGGCAAACCCGACAGCCCCTGGCGGTCTCCAGGGCTAAATTTTGCCCCGGAAGCCGCCCTGAGGTGTCAAGCACTCCCTCTATCTAAGCGACTGAGTCTATGGAGTGGGTGGGTGGGGCAAAAGCGCGTTTCTGGCTGAATCTAAGGGATGGAGAAACAGGAAGAGATGAAGGGGGAAACAGAAGGAAGGACGGCCTATTTATTCCCCTTTTCCCCGCTTAATCTCCTTGTTCTCTAGCGGCCGACATTGGCCGAGCTAGCCGGCCTCCAGTCAAGCTGGCCCTTGATGTGTAATCTAATACTCTTTCGTCGAAACTCGCCATGGAACCACGCGACAACCATATCTGCATATCCGCCTCCGTCGTGCCGGTCTGGAAAGCGAACCTCCGCACCAAGTACGCGACGATCAAGTACAGCTCCATGTACGCGAGATTAGAGACCACAAATTAGCCAAGTGAACAAACCGCTCCCATACCCGTTACCAACCCTCTCGGGCGTAGGTCGGCCCATGAGAATCTACTCCGCTCCCTCCCATAAAGCCTGAAGGGATGGTAGGTTACTTACTCGATCCCGTGACATCCGCGTCCCCCTCGTCGAGTCAGCGCTCGGGGCCGAACGTGCGCGGCGAAGGCAAGATGTCGGGGTTGTAGTGCAGGTAGTAGATAACCATGCCGACGCGGGTGCCGGCGGGGAGAAACCGCTCATCAGGGAGGATGGCGCCACAGGGGGGCCAGAGACGGGGGGTGAGCGACGTCCTGATGGGGCGTCCAGCTGCGTAAAGCTCGTCGAAACGCTGACAGCAGAAGTTAAATTCCTTTATGAGCATAGTCTTCAGCTTAAAAATGCACCGACGAAAGAAGAGAAATTCTAAAACATGCGGCGGCGCTTATGCTTGACAGAGTCTATCTCCGCGACGATACTTGAGGGCGCGCCGAGATTTTGTGCATTGCTGAGTCTTTGTAGTATTTTTCATGTTCGAGGCGTAGAGCTGGTGAAAGTACCTTAGCGATGATCAGGCTTACCTTGGACCCCACCCTCTGTGCTGTTGCCTTCAGCCTCTCTGGCCTCACGACTTTTCTCCCCCACTTTTGATTTTTCATAGTCGCATTGAACGCGGTTCAAGCTCGCACTCATGGATCCCGCCACGGCGTTTAGCTTAGTTGCCAGTATCATTACCATCATCCAGGTTGGCATTAAGACCGCCTCGGAGGTCAAAGATGTGTACCAGTCAGAAACCGGCGCTCAAAAGCGCAACAATGTTCTAGAGCAGACCGCAAACAAATTGGACTCCACGTGCGGCCAACTTCGCTCATGCTTAAGCAGTACACAAGATGGACAGCGCCTTTCTCCAGCAGAAAGCGAATTGCGCGACATCGCTTTGAAATGCACCGGATCTGCGAAAAAGTTGAACGATCTTCTCGAGAAATTGAAAGCGAAGCCACGGAAGAGAGATGCCCTGTTCAAGACTATCAAAGCAAAGTGGAAGCAGAATGAAGTCGACGAATTGCAGAGAGAAGTCGATGAATACCAAAAGGCGCTCAACACGCGTATGTTGACCGATTTGAGATTAGAATTGAGTGAAACCCAATTTCAGAAGCAAAAGAGCGCTTTCAGTGAGGCAAAAGTCCTGAGAGATGCGCTCTGGTTCCCTCAGATGCACCATCGCCATCAGCAAATTACAGAAGCATACCCTGGAACCTTCCATTGGATCTTCAGGCATGCTAAGGAGGCTGAAAAAGCGTGGGACTGCTTCGTATGTTGGCTCCAGAATGGCGAAGGTCTCTATTGGATTAACGGAAAAGCGGGATCGGGCAAGTCTACCCTCATGAACTATACCAGCTATGACCCCAAAACCCAGGGCTATTTGAAAGCTTGGTCAGGAGATACTTCCCTCATCATTGCAAAAGTTTTCTTCTGGAATAGCGGTTCAGCTCTCGAAAAGTCACAGCAAGGTCTCCTTCGCACACTCCTCTACCAGGTTTTGAAGGAGAGCCCAGAACTGGCGTCGACGTTATTTCCTTCTTGCCAATCTGCTCAGATGGCTTCTCTTCGTGACGCAGACTCCCGCGATTCTTACTGGACAGAAAAGGAGCTTATAAGCGCATTGGAGCAATTAGTGTCTGTCTCAAGTATCTCACAACGCTTCTGTTTCTTCATTGATGGCCTTGACGAGTTTGATGGTGACTATGAACTACTTGTTAGTCTATTACAACGACTGTGCTCCGCACAGCACATCAAAATCTGCGTCGCAAGCCGGCCTGTTCCCGCGTTTAAGGATGCTTTTGCTGACAGCCCAAGCCTCGAATTGCAAGACCTTACTGCCGTCGATATGCGGGAATACGTCAGCAAAAGACTCGAAAGAAACCCAAGAGGTAAGAAGCCCGCCATAGATGAGGCAAATTCTTACAGCAGTCTCGTCGAGGATATCTTGCGCAAAGCGTCTGGAGTTTTCCTTTGGGTGAGGCTTGTTGTCGACAGATTGTTAAAGGATTTAGACAACAGAGATACAATAAAATTTTTGAGAGCAAGACTCGACGAATTACCGGGTGACCTTACACAGCTATTCCGTAGTATGATGGGGTCTTTTGATCCGAAGCATCAGGAAGAGGCAGCAAGGAGTTTTCGAACCGTCTTTGCAGCACCCAATCCACGCAACTTGCGACTAAAATTTGCCCCATCGCTGTCAATCCTGGACCTCTTCTTTGCTGAGGAGGCTACTGTCGCTAGTGCTTTGACTCATTCGGGTGGCAAAACTGATTGGAAGCAATTAGAAACTAGGTAAGGCTTACCAGTTATAGTAACGCAAGGAAACTTTCGGGTCGTTGAGTAGTTTCATCAGATGGTATCCTGCAATGGAAACCGACTAATACGGCGCCTATGGAATACGGGAATGAATAAGACTAACAATATCATCTACAGAGTATTGGACTTTGAGTGCCGAATAGCGTCCACGTGCTGTGGGCTTATCGAATTCATCCATGGCCATGGAGCCTATGAAGGAGATTGGATTGGGCAGATTGTCCCACAGGCTTCAAAGCTCGTTCACACCATACCGCGTCTCCTACATCGGTCTGTCAAAGAATTTCTAGAAGAGCAGGATGCTCTACCAGGTATTTCATCACGTGGTGGCTAAAACAACAGGAGCATTCATTGATTAACATCTCACAGCGTTTTCCTTTGAGGTAACATACTCGGACCATGAAAGACTTCTCGCAGCGCGAGTCATTACAATGAAGACAATCCTCGAGCCAGGACTCCAGAAAGAAGCAATTAACGATCTGGCAGATTACTGCCTTTGCATCGCACAGCATATGGAAGAACAGACCCAGCAAACCAACACTGTACTGTTAGACGAGACTAATCGCAGCTGCATGGCGTGCGCGAGAGCGACGGGTCACCAAACTTGGTATTCGCCGGACAACCGTCACAGCAAGGATATTATAACGACTATGACATGTGCAGGCATTGACGGCACGGGCAAAACCGCCGAGTTTCAACAATTCGACTTAGCGACAGAGCTCGATTTCGTATCATATGCGATAGTCTTTGAGCTCTTCCTGTATGCGAGAGCGAAAGTTTCAGAGGATCCATCACTATCTCAAAAATCCGACAGAATGCCGGTACTGCACGCCATGCACTGTGGAGCTCATCCAGGGTTACTGGAGAGATTTTCCAAACCTTCGTGGCACAGTCTCCTGCGAACTTTGTTTGATCAGGGCGCTGATCCTAACTTTGAGTACAAGGGGAAAACGGCATGGAGGTGAGTTCAACCTTCTCATCAATGCAGCCCATAATGTACATGACTTGGCTGTCATTCGGCCGATACTTCGCCATTCCCAAACACCGCCAATTACCGAAGGAAGAAAACACTTCTTGGTGCCCTCTTCAATGAGCTCATTCTAGCAAGTTGCCTCTGGAAGGGTCCTCATTTTACTGCTCATAAAGGACCTACGCTAATAGTCCTGTTTCAAGGCTCCGCCTTGACGTACAGGGGATAGAGGAAATGAGTGCTTCGTCTTTCGCAATAATCCCAGAAGAGTTTGGGTTATTCCTCGACCATGGAGCCAATTGTAACCAAACTTTTGACTACTGCGGTATACAAGGTGAGTGCAGGAATCATAGGTTCTATGATGTGCACGTGCAAGTTGTATTGCCCGTAAAAGAGTCGTAACATATGTTGACCAATGATATGAATAATGAACAAATGGCTTCTGTGCTGATGATATCGTTAATAGTTTTGAGTCATTCGAAGGTTAGAAGAAGTGCAGATCATTCCTCCAATAATAGCGAGCACCTCTACTCGATGCTTCAAGGGGTCATAACGGATCGAATGACCCAACTAGAAACAAGCGAGACCGAGAAAGCAACAACGGACAGCGAAGATCTCGACATGATAGTATGGGCGTATCATTTCGAAGGAATCGTCTCAAAGGTCCTGAACAGGGAAGAAAGTACGCAATTTACAAAAGCCTGGAGGCAAGCGTTTCCGAACTACACCATCCCCCTCTTCCCCCGATTGATCAACGCAATGCTTATGATCCTTCACAATGGACGATTTCTCCGCAACGACGGGCCTCTCCGCGCTAACGAGCTCCTTCGTGCTGGCAAAATCATTTCTGATAGCTTCGGGCGTCGTAAAGCTCCTAACGTCGGTATGGTTCTTCGCACGGCTGAGCGACTTCATGACGTCGGCTTCTTGAGCAGCGAAGGGCTGTTGTGGGCCACCCAGATCCTTCGTATAGGCAGGCTTTTTTGGGACAATGGGCTCATTTCCACGGACTCGCTGTTCACCACGCAGCCGCTCCTTACCGCGGGCGTCAGCTCCAGCACCGAAGCGGTCCTTCGCGGAGCAGAAATCATTCGTGACAACGGCTGGATTGGTGACCTAAGCCTCCTTTCCAGCAGCGCATTGGCTTCAAACGGCCAGCCGCTTTTCACTAACGAGTTCCCGCAGGCTTACGATCTCTTCTGCAATAATGGGCTCAGTCCGCATGGCCCTTCAAAGGCATGTACATTCATGTAGAGAATGGGCCAGCTTTGTGAGCCATGCCCGCCGGTTAAAAAAAGAAAAGCCCGCACACCCGTACCGATCGTCAATGTGTATTTTCCGTATATCGTAGCCTTTCCGGAGATAGCTGAAGAAAGTTGAGGCTTTTTCAATAGCCTAAGAAGAAAAACGAGATAGGGATAACCTCATTATTTGCTTCCTTGGAAAATCGCTGCCCGTCTTTTGAGTCTGGACATCTTAGGTGGATGTGGGTTGGTGCAGTTGATTAAGTACATGGAAAGGCATTTGATGAAGCACGAAAACCGTCTCCACTCTCCAGCAGTTGCGTTCATATATTGACGGGATGATACGCTAGTACAGTACCCCGCACTAAGTCTTCGCTAAAATCGCGTATAGCTAAGGTATTGAATTTGACTTAAGTTTATAAACAAATTATTGCGTTCCACAACAATGGCAATTGGCAAGGCGTCCGACTACGAATCGGAAGATTTCTGGGTTCGATCCCCAGGTCGGTCATTATTCAATTTAATTAGGGAACCGATATTTGCACACCCAGTTTCCATACATGCACACCCTATTTTCATACATGCACACCCAATCTCACTACATAAACACCCATCCAAATTAGGATTAGTTACTGATACCTCGGTCGATTAGAAATACCTTTATTTATATGAGTGCCCCACCAAGAATTAAGTACCTGCAGGCAACGACGTCATCCTCCGTCAAATTTATCGCGTTACAACATCTTACATATTACCAGATATTTAATCTACCTATCTACCTTCCTCCTAAGTATCTACCTCCCTCCTACCAATGGATCTCACGCCGCCGCCGGTAGGGGAGCTCTACACCAGTCATGAAAAGCTCGTTCTCGCTGTCAACAACCACGCCGGCCCCAAGGTTACGCCGTCGTGACTAGGGCGAGGTAGAGGGAGGGGCGGAGCTAGGGGGAGGGGCGGAGGACGAGGTAGGGGGGGTGACGAAGGTTCAGCTGTTGTAGAGCAGATTCCGGAGTTTCAGGAGCAAGCGCCAGGTGGTGAAGGCTTTTATGGTCAACTTCAGATGTAAATTAGCTTGGAAATAACAGTTGATCCAGAGGTACATAATTCTTGGTGGGGCACTCATACAGATAAAGGTATTCCTAATCGACCGAGGTATCAGTAACTAATCCTAATTTGGATGGGTGTTTATGTAAGGTAAGGTAGTGAGATTGGGTGTGCATGTATGAAAATAGGGTGTGCATGTATGGAAACTGGGTGTGCAAATATCGGTTCCCTTTAATTATTGAAAATCTTTTGTACTTTATTCAAACCATTTAATAAGAACCGAAAGTTCATGCTGGTAGTTTGGCTACAATTTTGCGCTTTTTGACAACTGGTAATCGTGGCCACCACTATGCGACTACATTGCTTCTACGATAGGAAATTTGGGCAACTCCCTCCCGGTTCGCTTTGGCGGACCAGATGAAGAAATTCTCACAAAGCGTCGTGAGAGGAATCAATTGCCTATCACGCCGAGCTCAGACTTGGATATCTTTGTGTAATGGAAGAGGGTCTTCCGAAGCCACGTGCGAATTCGTGCATGTGACCCCCGCCCCACCGCGAAGCCTCGGGCACCAATGCTCAAGTTTTATTTCGCATCCTCAAGTACTTTCGCGGCGAGTCTAATCTTATCTGTAGCTGTGTCCTATCGCTAGCTACGCACGAGCTTTTCTACTTGAATGCACACATTCTGTATTCGGGGTGCGCCGCTGCTACCCCATCCGCTAACTGTTCAACCACGGATCTTGGAGCAGTTCTCCCGCTGTCGCTCGGTCCTCTGGCATCCACCGTAGCATTCTCCTTACGAAGTTGAGAAAGAGTCTCTTGTCATCGCCAGTCAATGATGTCAAGCAGCTCTCGAGGGTGGAAGCGTTTGATGCCTTTCTGTCACTCTGCAATAATTTCCCTTGCGTTCAAAGTGAGCAAGGATTGAATTCCGCGAAAAGGTCGCGGATAAAAGGGGTTTCGCACCTTCTGCGGTAAAATAATGAGTTGCCTTTTCTCCTCGTTTGAGGAGCTCCCTTGGGGGAGGGCCAAGAAAAGATGTCATCTCGAGCAGATGTACCTCTGGACTGTAAGCGCTTTTGATAGGATCGAACGCATCAAAGAGTGTCCTGTTCTCAACTAGGTCCCAAAGCTTTCAAGGTATCTACGTCAATTCTGTTACGTAAAAACTGTGGAGGCGCCAACGGAACACTTACCATAACTCCGAGATTCCATATATCGACACTGTAGGTCCAACCAGCTCGTAAAATTACTTCGGGAGCTTGGAAGAGATCAGCCTGAATGGGGTGGTTGTGGAGTTGAGGAACATCCCCCAAGACAGCCAAACCAAAGTCCGCAATTTTTGGTGGCCCGGGAGGACTTTGAAGGTCGCCAAAATTTCGAGAGGGATAGATAGCCCTGCTACCCTCCATTTTTCGAGGAGTAGGTTCCTCAGCCTCGTCGTTGACCAAATCCTCAATCACCGCCGGATGTTCAATACCAAGTAGAATGTTGTCAGGTTTCAAATCTACAATGGCCAAGTCAGTTTCGTCTTGCAAACTGGACTTGTTGCCGACCAGTTGCGTACCTGTGTGAATAACGCGACACTTGGTGTGAAGATGATCGAGCCCGGTGAGCACCATTGCCAGTAATGGCTTTAGAAAGTAGCCTGGTATTTGGCTGTTCGATAAACGTCTTTGAAATCTTGAAACAGACTCCCTCATGGGCGCGTAGACCAAGCCCACGTGTGTTGAATCTGGTCCAACTACTTCGAACGAGTTCAGCACCGTCCTCAAGTATCGCAAACCTTCACTATTGGGATCCGTTGTGGCAATGCAGCGCGATATCTCCAGTTCAGTGCTGGCAGCGGATTTTTCGATGAGACCGTTGGTGAGGATCTTCAGAGTCACGAAGGGGTTTGCTTGCCACCACCACCTCACTTCGAGGTCAACAGAAGCAATAGGCATTCAAATCCAACATTTCTCAACACATACGTCTGAATATCCCGCGTCAACCATACCGTGGAGCTAGCGCCGTATCCCAGCTTCGCGACAACCAGATATCTGTCGTTGAAGGTCTCTCCTAAACGAACCGGATAATAATGCTGCGGGCAATATTGAGGGAGGGTTTGTTCCTCAATGAGATCATCTGTACTCAACATCGCTGAGGTTTTCGCAGCAAATGACCGGGGTCTGAGTCTGCGTCCCTGGAGACTACGCATCAGCCTCGCAATAGGAGTCATGAAAGCAGTCTTTGTCGGATAACCGATAAGCAGTCAATTATTGGGTGCAAAATGTCGCGATAATATTGCTAGGGTTGCTTTCGAATACCAAGAGACGAACCTGGTTGAAAACAAAGTCTAGGAAGAGGGCGCGCAAATGACGCGGGCGCTGTTAGGCGCAGGCTTTAGTCCCGCTATTTAAGAGCGTGGCAAGTCTCAGCGGCTCGTAAGCGAATCAGGTCCTCAGCTTGAGAGTTCCCGGCTGCACCTCCCACAGATATATTTACATATTCACCAGGACATACTTGCTGTTGACCTTGCAAACCTGCAAACCCTCAAACCAGGTGAAAACCGAAAAGTGCTCAAAAGATGTTTGTCCTGTTCCGTGGTGTTGAGGCCGTGAGAACTCAGGCGGGCTGTTCACATCTTCTGCCTGCAAATGATACGACCCGTATTCGGTACTTAAACAGTGCTAGCTCTCTCCTCTGACGGGCTGCACCATGGAGACCTACATGAGACCTTATGCAGAGAATCAGCTCAACACTTTGGAAGTTTCTCTGACTGTATTTCTGGTGAACGTATTCGCTGGGTTTCTTAGCGGTGTCATCGGATACTACACCGACGCTTTCCTTCCTGGCTTTCTACTTCGTACCATCTATGTTGCTCTTATAGCTCATGGCGTTACGAATAGGAAAGTCTGGAGCCTTTCGATATCCTCCGAGGTTCTTAACTTCGCTATCGTTGCATACAATTTTTTCTGGGGGCCCGACGCAGTGAATACTAGAACAGCCTCTTTCCATCACCTTGCCTTCTCGGCTGTCAGCTTTTCTGCCAACACGCTTACGAGATTCAGATGGTCTATAGATCGCTGGTGCATGTTCTTCTGGCTATTCACGAGGCCTCTTGTTGAATGCCTCGCGCTCGCTTTCTTGGAGGGAACGCCAAAATTCAAGTGGATTGAAGTGATAATATTTTTTTGTTCGATGCTTGTGGCTCTTGGTCTGCAGCGATCACACTCCGTTGCACTTATCCAGATATCGATTCTGTCTGGTCTACACATCGTGCTCTTCCCTCGATTTGGACACTTCTGGGCACTGTTGGCCGATACTCTAATGGTTCTTTGCTTAACACCAGCTGCTATAGCAATTTCACCAGCACTGCTTCACGGATTGAATCCAATTGCAACCCAGCTTTGGCTCGCAGTCATGCGTAGCCTTGTTGCCCTTGTCAACGTCTATCATGTACTCGGACCAAGTTTATGGCGAATGCTTGTGTGGATCGAAGGTAGTCACTTGGAACCTTCGGCTTCATTCGTTTACAGGCCTCTTGAGAACACATCGGAGCAGTTTCGAATTCTCGTATTACGACGAAGACGATTATTTAGGCTTCCTAGCTGTAATCTCGAGGTAGCCCGAGTACAAGATGAGACGGAATTCTCGGCTTGCTCTTACGTGTGGGGTTCGAACAACCTCACACGAAGAATCTTGGTTGACAACAAACAATTTCTAGTCACTGAATCAGCGTATCAACTTCTTTACCAGCAACAGTCATTTCTCTTAGAAAAGCGGCTTTGGATTGATGCCATCTGTATAAATCAAAGCAACAGCGAGGAAAAGCAAGACCAGATTGCCCATATGCAACTCATATACGGCAGAGCTAAATGTGTCGAAGCATATCTAAGCTATGGTTTTAGGAATACCAACATACAGAACCTTCTGTATATGCTTGCGACCACAGCAAGTAGAGCCCAGCTGGTATACAACATGAATACTATCGAGGTCCTAACTCTCATCTCGAACAACCTAGAGGAATGGAATGAATTGGCAGACTTGTTGCGATTGCCCTACTTCAAAAGAATGTGGATAATCCAGGAGGTATCTTTGGCAACGAATTTGTTCATCAACATTGGCATGACACGAATACCTTGGGACAACTTTGCATGCGTGATCGACACGCTGGATTCTCAGCCCCTAGAGGATTGTTTTTCGAAACTACAGAGGCTCAGGACTGGAGAGATTACACCCAATCTTCACATGCCAGCCAAGCTGATGGCCTTTGCCCGGCAGGAGGCCGAAGAGCACGGGGTATTATCCCTTTTTTGGCTTCTGCTCGAGTTTCGCAGCAGCAGTTGCGCAATGCCACGTGACAAAGTATTTGCACTCTATGGTTTGGTTTCTGCTGAGTGCCGGAATCAGTTGCCAGTGGACTACAAGTGCACAGATGAGCAATTGTTCACGCGAGTCATGCGGTATCTCATCGCAGAGGAAGGGTTCATGCCCTTGACATGTTGCGGCGACTCATTGGAGGAAGCAAACATACCACGAGACAATTTCCCAACCTGGGTAGTCAATTGGGCAACCCCTTCAAGTCACGGGTTTTTCAGGACTGATATTCCCACGTGGCAAGCGGCGACGCAGCTGACCCCCACCTATGACTTAGACTCGACCGGGACCAAGCTTTTAGTAGATCTCAGTATCATCGACCGCTTATCAGACTCGATCTATATCGCACCATTAAGTCCAAAAGCCACTGCTGTGGAGTCGTCAGAATACGAGAAATACCGGTACGAGTGGATGTCTGACATTTCGAGAATGTTATTGACCCAAGCTGGTGATGAGGCAGGTGAACGAATCTCTCTCAAACGTGCATTGTACCGGGTCTTGACCATGGACTTCGAGGATCAGGAGGACAATGTGACACTAAACTGGATGACTGACACCTTCGACTCCGACTACACAAAGTTTGAAAGGTGGTACGGGCTTGGTGTCTCTTACGAATCGTCAATGGCTTGTATGGTGCAAAGGGGTTTAGAAGATGTGGAAACGGAAACTCTAGATACCTCAGATGGGATTGTGCACGCGAACAAGGTCTGGCGGCGCTTTCGATGTATAAACCGACGTATAGGTGTGACCGAAAAAGGTCGAATCGGAAATTTTCCAAGGAACATGCTACCAGACGATGAGATATGTCTGATTGCTGGCGCGCCTGCTCCATTTGTTGTTAGGAAAGCCCCTCGGGATTCCACTGAGACAAGTGATAGTAGATATATCGTCGGAAGCTGCTACATTCATGGGATTATGGATGGCAGTCTTGCGCAAGGCCCTTGGACGCCTTACTACTTGAAGTGAAATCTCTGGTCGGCCTCTACGACTTTGGAAATGGAAGGTTATGATTAACAACACTTCGTTAGCTTTGTGCTGAATGAGCGAAAGTGCGGGGTACGGATAAGTAGGTAGGCCACGTTTTATAGGTTTAATACTACCAGGAAACTGGCAAAGCTTAGAAGCCTAAAGTACTTACCCACGATACTACCCTATACTATAAGGCTCTAACGGCAAACTATTATGAATATTCGGGGTAATAGCGCTCGATCAACCTTCTAGTAATGAAAACCTGGTTCCGCTATCCGCTCTCGAACGAGCTCTCGTTCGAGAAAAACGTTCAGAATTTTCGAGACAATAATCATATTAAATAAATTTTCCAGCTATTTTTCTTGAATTCAACTCACTTGATTAAATACTTCAACTGTGAGTTCTTTACTTGAAAGTTCAGTATATCATTTACTTCTCAGCTAGTTGGCTGGCAACGAGATTCACCTGTACGTGATGCCGGCTACGAACCTTTTGATTCTATTCTGTGTCCGAATAGAAGTCAGAAGAGTCAAGAGATCTCAATCCGACGCAGTTCAAACGATGTTAGAACGTTGCGTGGTCATGAAGACTGCCGTGCAGAGTTTTCACCTACACGACAACACCTCTCCTAACAGCCACAATCGATCTACGAAGGAGATTAATGACATGTCGATGTCAGTAAGAGATGGGAAGATACTACTAGTAGAATAGTCGACTCAGATGAAGAGTCTGAGAATCGTGACTACAAGTGGCCGAAGGGTTTGCGACCCGTCGACTGCGTCGGTATTGAAACGTCTTCATCACATCGACAGTGTCGTCGAGTAATTGATGAAAAGATATCAGATAGAATAGATGAATCAGATGATGAGTCTTGAGTTTGTGACTACATGTGTTCGAAGAAGTAGTGACTCGTCGATCACGCTGATATACTGAGAGGGCTTGAGTTCACCTTCTTTACTTGATGTCAAGTCATACATCTATCTACGTGAAAAATCGAGAGCGCATGAGAACGATCAGAACGCATCTCTACTATCGATCAGCTAAGCATCGAACGATTGCGATCGCACGTCTATACTAACAATCTATTCAACGTCTACGTGACACAAGTCAAATCAAGAGAAGAAAAGAATTATTCAGTACAACCACACTCTATCTTCCCATCGTGCGCGTCTCTCTTTCATCACACATTTCTCTGCTCAATGAATGACAATCATTGAGCAAGAGAACACAGTTTCTGCGTTACAATCACGAGCATCACGGATGCAAAGGAACGTCTTTCGTCTTCGGATCGAGAATCGGATCGGAACATCGTTGTATAGAATATCGTCAATGAAGAGCAGAGCAAAGACGATGCGTTACAACAAACAGCATAGGCACTCGTAAGAGTTTACTCGAGCGTCACGCGCTGAATAGAAGCTATAGGTTCATTATTTGATACATAGCCTCAAAACTCACTGTTTCGACGACGTGAAGTCGTCGTGTAGTCGGCGAGCGATTTTCTCCCCCAGAGGGTTTTGTTCGTTCGATACACATAGCATAGTTTCCCCCATGGGTCGGATTTAAACCGATGTCACAAGAGCGTATGAATTACAATCACAATCACAATCACAATTCTCAGCTAGTTATTTTATCTGAACGTATTGAACTCAATATTGCATCAAGTTTATTTTGAACATCTGAGCGAGTGAGAATCAACTGACAGCGAATAAGTCAAGTTAAAGATTTTCAGAGAGAGTGTTAACATTCAAATCGACTATTCGAATAATCAGCTTTTGATTGAAGATTATAACATGCAAATACTCTCAACTTTGAATTGCAAACATGATGATACTGCTTGTATTTGAGTCTTCTGAAATGACATTGATGAAAGACATTTCAACTGTCATGCTCTGAGAACTTTGGAATTCGACCCTGCTAAATGTTGGGACCGTGCCTAGAATCTAACTATACTAAGAATCCGTCAACCATATGATATTGGTCTCAATACCCATTCAAGATACTCGGGACTAGTCTAAAGAAACCTGTTTATCTGGTGGTCGACGCAATCGAAAGACAGAACAACACCAGAGAATCAATAGAATCAACGGGAACATAAGACCGTTGGATTGCTAGAGGATCTACCGCTCATTAAGTAGCACCGGTTCATCCGATCAATAGAATCGACGGGAACGTAAGGCCGTTAGATTGCTAGAGGATCATCAAACCTCAGCTCGTGGATCAGTCGAGTCAAAATAATCTGTGCCAACAAACTCACTAGTGAGCCTGCTTCAATGGCATGTCAAATCGCTCGTGACAGACGAGTTAAAATAACCTGCTTCAAGCTCGTGGATCCGACGAGTGAAAACAACCTGTGGTCACAGTGAGCCTGCTTCAATGGCGGACCCGACAATGCGATGTAGGAAGGTCCACTGGTAGGTAGGGCGATGAGGGTTGGTAGGCCATCGCTTTGACGGAGGGCGCCATTGAAGCAGGCTCACTAGTCGACTTGCTCAACGAAGAGGTCGAATCTGATCGTGCCATTGAAGCAGGCTCACTAAATTGACTTTGGCCCGAACATACATCGGACCGGATTTGTTGCCACAGATTATTTTGACTCGACTGATCCACGAGCTGGGTTTCGGGGGGTTTGGGTGATCCTCTAGCAATCTAACGGCCTTATGTTCCCGTTGATCCTATTGATCCCCTGGTGTTGTTCTGTCTTTCGGTTGCGTCGACCACCTGGTAAACAGGTTTCTTTAGACTCGTCCTATCCTAGCCGAGTATCTTGAATGGGTCTTGGTACCAATATCGTATGGTTGACGGATTCTTAGTATAATGTTGGGACCGTACCTAGAATCTAACCAGTAGGCGAACCGTGGGTAGAATGTTTGATCAATAGAGGTAGCTATGACTAGAATACTAAGAATACAGAAGGAATCAAGCGGAATCCGAGCTGAATTTATAGTAGGGCGGACAAAGGGGGGGTACCGGAAGTGTTCGGATAGAGTGTCGAAGCTAGAAATCCCTAGGCTTATTGGCTAGATAACCCTAGGTACCCACACCCGTCACATGATGCGAAAGTTATGAATGGTGCAAGATAAGACGTCTTGATTGGAAAATGATCTATTCATCCTATGCCTTTCCAGTCTTTTATTCTTGCCTCGATATTTTTGCCCTGACATGGTCGGAACATCCCGCCCTCTTGGCCAATGTACAGTCTCACTATGAGGAATGCTGCCTTTGGGGGCTGCCCGGTTCTCTAATAGCCGGCCTGAGAAGATAAGGTGTGTGGCTTCAAGACTGATACGCTAGGTTTTAAAAGCAGCTGCATGAGCTGGAGAATAATTTCACATTGATTTAGCAGAGATACTGAAGAGCTTTTGAGGCTTTTTTTTCCGTCGTGCCTCCCTTTCAGGCTATGCGCGCTATCTAGGTGACGGGCCCAAAGTATTTGCGTAATTCTTGCTAGCTATAAATCCAATCCCACACTCCTCATCTACAGGTATTGTGATATGATTAAAGGTTTCATCGTATTACTGGGCTACTCGAAGAAGCTTTCAGTGCATGAGTTCGAGAGCGAGAGTCTACCTTCAACTTGCCACATCAATATTGTGAGAGACGGTAGATACTCGATTGCCTCTTATATCGTCCCATAACTTCCCCTGTTGAAGGTTATTTATAGGAATGCTGCAGCCAGGCGCATGCACAAGGGCTATTTCGCCTTTATCATAGAGCAGTCCTGTGTTCCTGGCCATATGCCGTTGCTTCTTGCCTGATGCAGACTCGTCTCACCAAGGCTGAGCAAAGAAACTCGACAGCCCCTCCTGAACTGCTGAATCGCAAGGACCAACATAAGCTGCAGACAGAGCTGTCCATTCAGTCTGGTCGGGCTTGCCGTCTTCTGATTGTGTTCCTCCATCCTCGGCCAAGATGGCACTGAACAGACCTTCCATTCCATTGAGAGTACCCTCCTCATCCACAGTAGCCGCTTCATGATCTGTGTATATTAACGCAGCAGTCTCATTGTCTCTTTCAATCCTGAAGTCTACTCGTTCTCCTCGATATCGTTCTTCTGATTGAGTATTTCTTCTACGCCGTAGGAAGAAATTCAGAGAACCCGTGATATCAAAGTCTTGAACGTCCAGAGCAATAGTGTTGTGCTTTTCAACGCTTTCACCTATATAGGGCAGCGCAACCTACTTCTCACAGGCTTCTTGCATCTTCATGTGTATCGTATAAAGGCTAACTTTGTTAATCTTTTGCGCATCGTTATTAGCCGGTAGTATGACTATACGAATACATGTTTTAGTAGCGAGAGGTTCGTAATTAGATACACTCATGCTTCTGAGCCATGAGCATGAGCGAACAACGACACGGCAGCGAAAGGCCTTCTAGACATGGGCTGTGCCAATGAAAAGATTGTAATTCTAAGAAGCTGAAGGTCTCAAAGTCTCAAGTATCCGAAGAGAGACGTAACTTCTAGAAACCAGATTCTGTCAAAGAATTACAGCGGTAATTAAGAAGAATGTGAAGCATTACAGTTCATACATCAAACCGGCCGTATTTTCCACTCTGAGAGATTTGACGAACGTTCGGAATTCAACGCTAGGATGTGGCGTGATGGCAGACTGGAATTCAGCTCTGCATCTTCAGTGTAGTTAGCGAGATAGGTTTGAGGTTGCATTGATTGTGATGTTGTCGCTGTGAAGAGGAAGATGGAATGCTGCATTGAGGTGATTTTTGAAAGCAAATGGACTGAAGGATTCCGGAAACCGCAGAGAAGCGACAATAGTATATATATATTAATAGTGGATAAATTACTTATCAGGTCAAGGCCTCTATGGCTTAATGGTAAAGCGGTATGTCGCACTCCTGCAGAATTTGTCCCTTTGGCTAATACTCAGAAGCGTCACTAGTAATGACGGTTAGTTCGAACTTGCTCTTGTTCAACCAATATTAACAACAGCTCTAGAGATTCACGGTTCGATTCCGTGTGGAGGCAACATCTTTTTTTTTTTTTCCAAAAGTCTGTGCTTTATTAGTCAGCAGGTCTTGGCGATGCTTTGCATACTAAAATCCCACCCTACTTAGCATAGGTTAGTAAGTAAAGTTGTCTTTCCTTCTGTCGTCTCTTCTCCTGCACGGACCCTCTCGTATACAAGCAAGTCAATAAGCAACGAGACCCGCCATGTTCTAGCAACCTCATAGAAAAGTGAATCCTAAGACTCTTAAGATTGAACTATCGATTCACAGGATGACGTGATGCTTCCATCAATTTACAAACAATACAACATCCAGTGAATACAAGCTTGCTGGAATTCGGACTTACTTGGAGTGAGGCAAGCCTAGAAGATATGAACTCCGCAAAGAACAGGTAATGCTCAAGCTGCAAGAGGGATTCCCGAATGAACCAATCTCTCCTGCTTGTACGAGCATACTTCTTGCCGGTATTTGACACAATTGAGTCTCGAGATATTAATGTCAATTATCTGACATTTGTGCTAATGTTTTGAAAGTGGCTGGACTTGACTAACGAACACAACCGAGATGTCTCGTGCCCAAAAGATCGAGGTCATCCGCTTCAAAACATGGCACGATGATGGGTGTTTGGGTGGTCATGTGGAATGGCTGCTGTTGTTTCATCTCCAACTCAGAGTGCAGGATTTTGGTGAAAGTGATAAGAGATATCTCCTGCTAAGGTGAGATGAAGAACTTCCCAGACACAACATCCCATATCAACTGCGGGCACCGGTTTCAGAGACAGCTCACTTCAGCCTATGTATTAAGCCAATCATCAACGCCATCCTTCGCAAGATTGAAGAACCACCGAGATTTCTCACGAAGTAACCTAGGATGCTTATGCCCAGATATTGTTGCAAGACTTTCTCGGGAAGGAAATGGACCACAAGAAGCTGAATCAATTGGCGCCCGGATACAACCTAGATTTGAAACGTTGCAAGTGTTACACTTCAAAACGAAGATTACTGACTGTTTTCGGGAATTGTCTTAGCTACTTCCTATTCGGGTCATCTACCTGCTAAGGGCAATAAGATTCGGGCTGCATGGCATTGATGGGCTATGCGTTAGCCGTGGCAAATGGCGTGTAATGATGGAGACCTTTCCTTTCTCTCCCAGCTGGTCTGATTGGTAAGGTTTAACAGTACGAGCTAATGTGAATCTACGATACTGAAACACCCCTTTCATTAGTTTTATTACCCAGGGTAGTGTTTCTTGACCTCTAGCTATTAATTGTTACAGCCAACCATCATGGTCAAATCAAGCAGACCGACCGAAAGGGCCAAAGGTTCCTCACCTTTCGCCATCTCGACCCCCCTTCTTTCACCATCACTAGTCCCTCTATCAAGTCACCTGTTTTTCTACGATTTCATCCAACTATCTGAAACTACTAAACAAGTTCGAGCTCTTTATTCTTATTACTGTAACGGTAATCAGACCTAGGAGTAGTCCCGAAAAGCGTAATCTAAACGTCTAGGAGCCGAACCAAACTACGTTATCTTAGCTCTTCAAGAAAGTTCCTTCATCCACTTTACAGAATCTTAATCCACCGTCGTTATTAAACGGTGATATCTCAGTTAGTATCTACTCTTGTATGTCATTCTATTCATGCTGATTACTGTTTCTACAGCTTCAACGACAATGGGCAACAGCTGATCCGTCGATAACCAAACGCAGAATATCTCAGGTCTCGAACAAAATTCGTTGTTTCACCTCATGAAGTGTCACTCCGTTGTCGTTGCTAAGCGGCATGACGTTTGCTCCCTCCGTAATTAAACGTCAAAAGAAGACATCTATCAGTATCGAGAGCTCCTTCAGGATCTCTGTGAGCACTAGTCTTATATGCCATCGAGCTTAGCAGACTGACGCGAATCACCAATTCCGTTCCTTGTTATTTCATCTTTGATCTTCTGACTTCTGAATTAATATTGCTGACAACTTTAAGAACCTCTATCAGAATATTTATATAGCCTTTACACCTTGCCTATCTTCAACTACCCTTAACATGTTCGGAGCCGAACTCGCTACGATGCAGGCGCCGCATTCTTCTCAAGCCTTTCAAGAACACGTTCTGAAAGTTAATTCCTGGCAGCCTGTGGTAATTGATGTTAAATGTCAATACGAACGGTCTCTCTTATTATGACACCCTCAAGATTTTGTATATAATCTTTATCAGGGAAAAAGTAAATTAGTTTGTCCCGGATTTGGCTTTGAATTAATGATGGCTGGAATCCCATATCTAGCCAATATCCATCATACCGTTCAATTGACGGATAATGAGGTTTTGATTCAAGGGTATTTGGCGGGCAAATCCTTTCTATATGACTACATTTCTGAGATATAAGAGCATTAGTCAAAGTTGCAATTCTTGGAGCAGTTGCTGAATAAGAGATCAAACCCGAAAGAAAAGCTGGTCCTAATGATGAGTCAGACAGATGATTCTGCATAGATTCTTTCAGAAGGAAAGGTCTTCCAATCACTAAGCCTTCGTTATGAAGCCAAGAAGAACATATTACACCATTCCTCCATCAAATCTTCGGCGTATATCTTCGGCGGCACAAAACACAGGATGTTCAAAAATTCGAATAGCCAACTGATGCTGCGGAAAACACAGCTCCCCTACCAAAAGGCGCAAGGTCTTGAAAGAGTCGGAGGACAACGCAGGCGAACTTTCTATCAAGCACTACACCTATCGCACCAACCCGTACAGGTCGGCGAGTGTTGCTTTCCCATTCCCCATGCCTTTGTTCCTTGGGCCGGAAACCGAACTCATGATTCAGCGATTACGAAACGACACAGCCCGTTCAGGGTTTATCCTGTTCGGGTTCCTATCCTGTCGTCTGGAGATCTGAAACTGCTCTCTCAGACCTTCGATGCTGTGTTGAGAACAGCTTTTATTTCCGCATTCCATTCGATCACTCTCTCAACAACCATCATGGGAAGGTGTTCAGAGCCGAATCAGGAGAAGGGAGAGGATCTTTGAACTCGTTCACGAATGATCACAAATGATGGCTCCACGATAGACCAAGACCGCGCCAGCGCCCGGCTCTGGTTCTCACTGTGGTGTCGTCAGGTTATGCAGTGAATTGCGTGATTGTGGTCGTCATGACCATGAATGCAGACATCACCATCTATGACAATCAGCCGTCGACGAAGCTGAGTGGGTTGAGAATTGACGCCACCATGGTACAACAGCCAGCGAGTATGAACCTAGCCTCGCTGTCTCAGAATATTTTGAAAACTGAGACTGAAGGGACGGTACGTAAGCGTGCTTCTATCAAGTAGTCGGAGAACAATCAGATCTCGACAAGGCATAAGAATGAACACAAACAAACGCATCATTATCGACATCTATCTTCGGCAAACTTGCTTAAAGTAATCGCACAATGAATGCCCGTGACTGTCTTTAGATGGTGTGCGGGACTGTTTCATGTTCGATGTGGAGCAAGTGTCTTACGACTCTACAAATACGAATCTGTTAGAATTGTATGCGTTGGTACTCTCAAGCCGCCCCCTTGAAAAATTACAAATAGGCGAAACGAGATACAAGGTCCGAATGAGTTTCCAGCCAAAATCATCATTACTATAAGATCCCGAGCAGCATTTGCTTCTCTCCAAGGCGAATGAACTAGATGGATTACAACAATCAAGCCACATGGCACGAAAGATCTTGACGTGTCTCCGCGAGCAGCCGTGCTTGCAGACCACGGTTCTTCTTTTCCTCTTTCTCAGACCTCCTTTTCCCAAGACTTTTTATATTCTTCATATCTCGACCATTATTCCATTTACTTATTAGACTGGTATACAAGAAAGGGTATGATGATTTAACCAACCTCACGACCCATCGAATCTCTATAACCCAACTCTCAAACCTTTCAATAGATTTAGTAATTATTCAGCTCTCTGTTTCAACTTCCACCTTAATTGTACAACCAAATGAAACTTAGAATAACTAGATCACAATGCATACAATGCGATGGACCACTATACCAACCACCGCTGTCTTCATTGTTCAATGAAGGACTCTTGCCAGTCCGGAGCTGTTCTAAGTTAGAAATCACGGCGCCATGCCCCGCCTACCTTGCTCCAGCTCGAAAACCTGCTTGATCTGTCAATTTGCCAACGAGGAACGGTACAACGGAGCTTGTACCTACTGTCAACCGAAAGGGAGTGGCAAATGTCAATTTTTTATCGCGGTTCTGTCTACTAGTACTACCGTTTCTGCAGAATGTACTGGCCTGGGAAGTCTCGTGGAAATGGCACGATTGGGTTAGGGGGGAGGTTTGAAGAGAGAATCCGTGCTGCAGCGTATTGAAGGCAAGAGAATCCTTGTATATGCTGTTACGGGTGTCGACCAGCTGACGCAAAAAGCTTACAGTTCCGTCGCCATGAAGTAGCAACTTCCAAAACTTGGTCAGAGGACAACTTCGAGAGCCAAATTCTCACGCAGTTTCGCGCATAGGAAGTGCTCTGTTCAATTACTCGACATGTTGGCAATGGCGACGACTTTTGTGAACTGCAAGGACGTTTCAAGAGTTTCAGAACTCTTGAAAACATTCAAGAGTTAACGAACTTTAACGTCAACAACAAACCAAGAACGTTTTTCTTACCAGTGAAGAAGGAGCGAAAAGCTCACTTCCTTTACTCACGATCAACTCATGCTTCTTTCTCGTCAGTTCTTAAACCCTTTCAAATTTGGAACAGTCTTTAATCTATGCTAAAGGACATTCACTATTGCTTTTTCACTCTTTTCGTGCCCACTGAACCGATACCACAACGGTAATTTACGATGCTTACGTCAAGCAGCGATGTCATTCATTCAACCGTGTACTGAAGCGAACTCGAGCGATCTTCTGTATTGAATCAGAGATTCATGATTTTGAGCGCTGAATCCAGACCGAGAAGGACTACGAGCTTCAGTAATGTTTCGACTAGATTAAGATCGATTCGTACATGAATTTCGATCTCGAGTATAGGGAAAGAATCCTTGGGTGGATAGAGCAAAAGGAGTCGCTGCTATATGTTAGAAAGGAGGAAGATGAGAAACCGGCAGGATTTTGAGGATCACATTGGTCTTTGTTCTCGTATCCGGACGGAACGGCAAACTACATGATCAACCGAGCCTCAAGGCTGACAGTTTTCTCGCAGATCTTCCTGCAGATTAGACGATTGGAACGTCGGCTAACTGGGCATAAAACCACAGATGCGAGCAAGCAAAGGGTGGTTTCGAAACCAGGCTGGAAAATGTCGAACAAAGGATAAACCAGACGAAACTTAAGAGATGCGTTTGACGATTCACCATAGAAATTTTATTCCATGTTCTGTATCAAAGCAGCATATTCTCTTTGATTCAGTGTTGAATACTTCGAGCATTCTATCAGCTACCACGTTTCCTAAATAATCTACACCGATTTGGCAAGCCCCAGCTCTGTCGAACCAAGAATGATACGAATATGTATGAGCTTACCTACTCCTCTCACTCTTCGCGACTCTAAATCACCTATGCAAAGAGCGTGGCATTTCCCAAAACGCCGAACAAAAGAATGCCATTGCCAGAGAGTTGATCATTAGACCGAAGGCTTATGAAGCACATGAAATTGCGCGCATCAAATTCCTGGTCGGATACATTTCAAGGCTAAATCTCGAAAGAGCTGCCCACTCGATAATAGTCTTGAGCTCAACCGCGGTTATGAATGACAGGGCAACGGAGAAGGCCGTTGACGCTCATCACAGATGTGAGACGACCTTCGCCAATGAAAGGTTTGCTCTAAAACTAAGGCTAAGTTCCTCAAGCGGCTCTCAATCATGCAGGTATTCGCGAAGATGGCAGAGACTGCGGTTAGGAAGCCCGTCTCAACACCAAAAAAAATTCTTTGGCAGAACTGTCCGATATGTTGGACAGTAAGGTCTTCACCTAAGTCCTTCTTGTCCCTTCGTTTCAATCCGTTGACCGTATAGACAAGCAAGTGAGCCATTACCACTATCAGAGTGTTCCTACTAGGTCAGCTTCCCCTTATCTTAAATATTCGATATCGATTTTCATAGTTCTAGTACCAAGTTTATATGATACTCATAGATAAAAGATCTCGAGACTCTTGGGAAAGAGTGACAGTTGTGAACTTGTGACGATTGAAGCTCACCACGAAGTGAAACGAACTTCATCTACAATCAAGATTCAAGAAATTCAGAGACTTGCATTCAGAAACTCATCGATGAATGATCACTGAAACTTCAATGAAGTGAAGTTCGCCGACTCAAATGATTTATTGACTGAAAGTTATCGAGAACTGGTTGCAGTATTCTCAGTTCACTGAGTGAACAGAACAAGATAAACATCGCAAAAAGATGAAAAAGTAAGTACACGTTTTCAAATGTCATGAAACTAGGCAAGATTCACGAGATAATCATCAATAAATCAATTGAGAATCGCAGACTAATAAAGACTCATATCATCAATATGATTGACTTCATAAGCACAGTCAGCTTAATGCGAACCTGCAAACACTCAATCTTCATTGACGACGAATCTTTAATCGAGGTGTTATCTACGAATCATGTACTAAAGATAACTGTACAATTATCTTCACAGTATGATAAAGTCATCAGCGAAAGCATGACTGAACACTAGCAAGCGCTTGATGAAGCGAATATATCATCGAGTCGGAACTTAGACAGAAAGCGGATGCTGAAATTGCCGCCGAGAAGGCAAAGCTTGCTGAGATAACTGTTACGGCACAAGCAGTAAATAGTAATGCAGAGAAAGAAGTTGCTTCGGAAGCAAAGCAGGTATGCATTACCTGTATGCATTACCTCTCAATTTTAGAAGCTAATATCAACTTTAGACAACAACAACAACAACAGATGAGCTCAACGTTGACGAAGAAATTTCAAAATTCATGACGTCCATAGTGCAAATAATTCAACAGCGAATTCTACATCATGGTGAATTGGAGAAATTGAAGAAGGCCGATGATGCCGATCCTATGACAGCTTTTGGGAATTTTGCTACGCAATTCGCTACTTTCAATACTGCCAAAGAACGACAAATTCCGAATCCGCTGCATTCAACAAATGAAAACCTGAATGATCTAATCGAAGTAGATGACAATGGCGCAGAGACACGATATAGGGCAAAGGAGAATAAGGATGAATTGAAAGATGATGAATATAAGCTTACTGATAGTGAGAATGAAGAGGAGAATGGAAGTAGTGATAGCGAAAATATGAATGCTGAGGAGAATGATGAGAATTAGAAGAATGAGAGCGAGGAGGACAAGACGATGCAGGATGTTGAAACTGAAAATGAGATTATAGTGCTGTCCGACTAGCGGGCAGCGCCGCAGCGGGCTCATTACCTTACTTTCTAACCATAATGCATAACCATAAATTCATATAATCATAATGCATTACCATAAATCCATAGTGCATTACCTTTTTGCATTACCTTGGAGGCTGTTTGGTAGGAAGCCATGACGGGAACCATGGAGGCTGTTTGGTAGGAACTAGGAAGCCATGACGGGAACCATGAAGGCTGTTCGACCAAGCTATTTACAAGTTACAACTACCTAATATCTTGTCGGGTCGGGTCGGGTTTTCGGGTCGGGTTGTCGGGTCCAGCTTTCCAACCCGACCCGATCCGAATCCAAAAAATTTCCAACCCGACCCGACGCGGTCAGTCTAAATATATGGGAAAAAGTAAAAGCATGAAAATGAAACAATCGAATAAATGACGAGTCAAAAGTCGAAATTCAAGAATATCTAGCAATGATTAGAAGACTGCGAATGCTCAGCTCTTTTTCTCGACTTTCGCAACTGAAGATATCGATTTTCATAGTTCTGGTACCAAGTTTTCGTTCTTGAACAGATAGAACAAGCATATATTTCAACAATCTCGTCATTCGCAGTCAGAAAGCGATCCCGGAGAACTCACAAGTCGCTGTCAGACCACAATAGACACCAAGTAGCCAGACAAGTAACTGGTGCTTAGAGCCACGTATTCATGTCTTCAGTGCCGAAGTACTTGCAACAGACTTCAGCACAATCGAGCGAATAATTATATTGCCTCGTTTTGCACTGCTCGTTTGGCAACTAGTCGTGGTTACACCAAACTTGACTTATGAAGAGCTATTTGAATTTTTTACTTGCAGAGTTATGCTTTAACGAACGACGGTGATCGATCACTTTAGTACAATGTATTCATTTGCTTTCATACGATAAACATTATCAAAGATGAAAGAAGTCACCTTGCTACTTTTTCAAAGTAACTAAGGCACGGTTTTGAGATTAGAATTCTGTTGTTCCTGAAAGGCTGCGCAAAGATGAAGGTGCAAATTCGAAAAGAAGTGCGATGTCACATGAAGGAGATTGCTGCAAATGCGCAAGAGTGATGGAAACGAGGAACAAGAGACTCAAGAGATTCAAGAGACTCAAGAGACTTAAGAGAGGGTTGTTAAATGGTAACTTGAAGGAGGCAAAGGGACGCCGCCCAAAGCAATTATTTCCCCTTCTTTGCTCACCTACATCCCCTTTCTGTCTTCTCACATTTCTCCTCTTTGCTGCCATGGCTGCGATTAGCAACGCCTGACAGCCCCCTCAGGTGCTGTCACCTAAGGGCTGACCGCATCTATGACGAATGTAAATCTCTGACACGGGACGATGACAGGTCCAGAATCAGTCGATCCGAACCACATCAAACCTGAAGAAGCTAAACCAATTTTCAAAATGCGAAGGGTATCTCAGAGATTCAGCCGCACAACTTTTATCTCGTCGATAAACTACAGGTCCGACATCGAACCATACCGCCGTGCAGAATAGGAGGAAGCAGCTAAACGAGCTCACGTATGATATTAGAGACGCCGAGGAAGAGTGTCTGTTCGGCACGCACGGCAAACACCGCAAACGGTGCAGTTCCAGGAAACTGTACCTGAAACAAACAGTCCAATTTTTGAGAGGCCTGAAGAAGAGCCCGAAGCCTCGTGACGCAGCATAGCAAAGGCAGCAGCAAAGCAACGGATACAGCAATAACAGCAACGACCGACGAGAAGAAATCCCACAAAAGCGACTAGACTCTACGAATCTCATGTAGAGTTCACGACCAGAGGATTCATTGAGAAACGATCTGCATTCGATCTCAACGTCACATCATCAATCGCTCGTTCATTCTCTGTCTCTTCAATTTCTCAACAGCATGGATGAGAAAGCGAGACAAAGAACGACGAGAACCATGAGTCTCAGAGATTAGTTATGTCAGAGAATTATGATCAAGAGCACACTATGAGATTGAGACACTGAATAGTAACGAAGACTCTATCTCGTCCAGATGTTCCTGGGTCAAGCCCCGACAATTCAATAAATATTGATATGAACATGAAAGACGGTATGTTTCTAGCCTGAGAACAACATTTTTGTCAACCGCTCTGGTGGCTGACGACACTTGCAGTGTTGGAAATAGGGGAGATGGTAATCTCCGCCTTCATAGGGATGGTAGGGTTGGGGCCCGCTACAGTATAACCCGTCAGAAGGTTGCCTGGTTTCTACTTGCGGATCTGCATTGTGCAGTCCCGAGCAAACTGAGTCATGACTAGACTGTAACGAATGTTTCGGTGGGTGAGAATGTGGAGGAAGTCAAGCTTTCCAGAGAGGAGAAGAGGAACGAGGTAATCATCAAGATATTCGACTGGTTTCGACAGGAGCGGCGGATAGTGAATATCTCGGTAAAGTTACTCTCGGAGGAATATGTAGCGGTAGACAAGGAGGAAGGGGCGCCGGAAGGCCTTATGCTTTCAATATTCTTCCGAGGACGTTGGAACATTAACAAGATTTGTGGCAGTGATACACGAGAGGAAGACGTCTTCTGGAGACTGCTTTCCGACGAAGATTTAGTCGTTAATGACGAAATATCTGCTGTCCCTTGAGACGTCGAGTCGAAGTAACGGCAGACGAAGAATCTGGAGTCCACATAAGCATTAACGACTGCTATCAATTTTTCGGCAAATTGTAGATTCTTCGAAGTTTATACGAGGGGTTTAGCTTGCTTGAATGGAGAAGGAAGACAGTCTGCCGTATCAGTACTTTCTGTCGGTCATGGACGGCATAGAACAGTATTGGAAGAAAACCTTTGGCAATGATCTGATAGGGTTTCACGACCACGTATCTTCCTTCTCACACCTCCTCGCATTCGTGCCGTGCCAAATAGTATCCAGAAGAAGCGCGCATCAAGAGCTGCTCTGATCACACCCGTGCCGGTGCTTCAGCGGTCCAGTAGAAGCATGAGATTCAGATGAAGTTGCAGGACCTTGGGTTGGAAAAGGGCGTGGAGACGCTTCTTCTTCCTTAATACTTAATTGGACGTTCGAGTGGCTTTTTGTAAACAGCAAGATCTTGAGACTTATTTCCTTCTACAAGCGTTGGCCATTTGACCGAGTACGATCGTGATCGTTTAGTTCAGGTTTACGCCAATTCGAAGTGACAGTAACTAAGAGAGATAGAAAGCGTGGACCTGCCTTGGAGGCTCTTCTTAGCAACGACTGTCGAGTCCCAAGTAGAACAAATACAGGGTTTAAGATGGTGGAATTTCAGCTGTAAGAGAGCTTCATCTTCCACCTCCTAGATAGAAATGCCAACACGCCAACGGATCAGGGAACACGTGATTATGACCTTGCCCCACCAACTCAGCCGCACCTCGGAGCCCTAGAATACCAAAACCGCCTCGGCTAAACCCCCACCAATCGCATCCCTCCCCCACAGCCCTACTTCCATCGTCAAACACGGGCACGCATGGTTTCACCTCCTGGTAAGATTCTCACGGTCTCACTTGCACGCATACGGCTGCGATTGACACATCATGAGATCCTTAAGGAAGGATCGTAATGCCTTGCTGCGCAATGACGATGGTATGGCGGGTAGCTTGAGGCTTTGTCACAGAGTATTTGTGGTGTTGCCCATTTGACGTCTGTCTTTAGTTTCCTCATCTCTCTGGCGGTGATTGATGCGGGTATTTGAGATTCTTATGGGCCTTTTGATCTCTTGTCTTTCTGAATTTTCTTCGCTCCCATAACCTTCAAACGTTGCGTATTCCTCGTGGAACCCTTAACCACTCCCAAACGTCATCCACTTCTTCTACCTCCATCATTTCGATACGTCCAAGCGCCGCATGGTCTCTTAAACATTCCAATTCACAGTACAAAAGACATTACAAACCACACCACCTACTCTCCCATGGCACCCCTTCCACTCCCCCAATCCACCAACAACATCTCCGGCTTCCCCTCAGGTACTATCGTAGGCTCCAACATCAGCCCCACCTCCTCCTCCTCCTCCTTCGTCTACCCCGACCCTAGCCTCCCCGGCACGTCTACAACTACAACAACAACAACAGCCCACACCGACGCTCCCCTCTTCGTCATCATTCCCATCGTCTGCCTCTCCGTTCTCATGATTATACTGGGTGTAGTTGGTTGCGTGATTAGAGGGAGAAGGAGGGAGAGGCATAAGTCTTATTGGGCTTATCATGGGGAGGGGGTGAGCGGAGGTGGGGGAGGGGTTGGGGTTGGTGGGGACGCGCCGCCGGCTTATCATCTAGGTGGTTATGGTGGGAGCCATGGTAGGAGGCACGGTGGGGGGCATGATGGCGTTAATGGCGGAGGAGGGGCATGGGGAGGGGGAGGATTTGGCGGAGGAGGGGATGGGGGAGGCGGAGGAGGAGGAGGAGGAGGAGGAGACGGAGGAGGCGGAGGAGGCGGAGGCGGAGGCGGATAAGGTGGGGAGTGGAAACGGGAAGATCGATGGGAGTAAGTGGATGGTTTGGTGATTAGAATTCATCCGTCACGTTGTCTATCACTGCAGGCGTTTGAAGTGAATTTTTTTTGGCAATTGCTCCACTACAAGAGGTCTTACCAGATATCAAATTACTACAAGCAGATCCTGAGTGTCACATTGATGAACATTGTGTTTGTGTTTCTCCAAGAGAAAAATTGTTTTGGCTCCGATAGTTACTGTTCCTGAAAAGTACTATGCATCCCCGTTTCTGAAGTCGTTTCTGATCTGCGTTACTGGGATTATAGCCCTAGAATTGGTACTCTTCTACCTCGATAATTTCTACTCGGAGTCATCGAGCCGTGGGTAAGGCTGTCTATTGTTCTCAACGTGCTCATATTCCAGGCATACCGATGACGTCCCTCATCGCTGGTATGGCACGTGGGAGGAAGTACACCACGAAAACCCCAAGAAAGGCTACGAGTAGCCCTGTAAACTTTTCGAACCAGGTATGGAAATACGCAGCCGTCATCAACAACATCCACCATGACAACCCTGCGACTACCAAAGGCGCGCTCACGCCCCCATGAGCCTCTTTCTCATTAACAGCCTTATCATCCTCTCTCCCAACAACAGATTCCCTCTCAGCGCTGCTAATTTTTCCATCCTTAGCGATCACCGTTCTGTCCTCCCTCAGCCCAGCATACCGCATGACCAGGGGTAAAATCTCCAGCCACAAGAATGAACTGCCGAGTACGAGTAGGAAAACATGTCCACTGATATCGTAGCCACCTTTCCATTGACCTCCAGCAATTTTACAAGCCGCATTCGTCAAAAACTCCTTTGTATCCCCCATCCCGGCTCTTGCTTCTTCATCCCGAATAAGTTCACACGCTCCTCCCGTCAGCTTGAACCCTCTATCGATCAGGGCTGGCCCGAAGAACCACTGCGTAACTATAGCCCACCACGTCGTGACCAACACCCATCGTAGCATCCCACGTACACGCCTAGGTGTCAACACCAGGCTGCGAGATGGCCCAGTAGAAGGATGTAGGAAGAGGAAGACGACATAGGCAAGGGTTATCCAGAACCAGCCGATCTTGACGAAGAAAACATTAAAGAGGTTTCGTTTCCGTGCGAAGTAGGAAGGCGCGAACTCTGGAGGGTGCGATTGAGAAGTTGCGCTGTAGGGGGCGGCGCGGGCGTGGGGCTCGAGGATGGAGAATAGAGAGCCGAGGAGGAGGGTACCTGGGAAGATTGCGAGGAGGAGAGCTTCGAGGGAGGTGGGGAGGAGGGGCGGCTTTGATGGCGAGGTCATCTGAGTGAAAGTGGAAGAGTGTTGGAGTTTTGTGGAGCTGGGAGTGCCATTTCGGCGGGTGGGTTGGGAGCTCGATGCCATAAAGTTGAACAAGTGGTTTTTAGTATTGGAACAATCCGACTGCCATCCTGACTACGATATTGCGAATGTTGGCGAAAAAGATTTGGGTGACAGGTCAAGGCAGAATTGGGATGACGTCGGATTGGAAAAGGCGCTAACGATGCGACTAAGCGACTACCTCACTCATTCTTCTTCCAGCCTCTTCTGTGCTTGCAGAGCTCCTCATCAGCAAGTCAGTCCACCAAGTTGGACTACAGAGAAAATCGAAATTATAAGACGCTTTCCTACATACTGACTCCGTTATTTAAGATCGAAGATCCCTACGGAAGTCGGCCGGCATTCGAAGGGCTTGGTTGCCGAACAAAGCTTCCCCACACACGGCTTTTGACAGCTGAGCGGACGTATTTTTACTTGCGGCTAACCTACAAATCACTCTGACTGCCGGGAGGGCCGGGTCCTTCGGAGATACTGCGCTGCTCTGGGATCGGGTTAGAAACGGCTTTAGGGAAATCTCTCAATTGCCGCCTTCCCCCCGAACCACGAGTCCGCCCTTAGTAGTGGGCCAGATGACCGCAAAACGACTCAGAGCAAATGAAAATCCAAAACCCTTGTATTCTGTCCGGGTAGAGATGCCGATGATTTATCATTATCTTACACAGACATCAATATGTACCTCCATGCACTTTGCCAGGCGTTTCTACCTTTCCCAAGAGCGGGGACATCAAATGCTGAGACTCCGCTTTCTTCTCGGCAAATTATATAAAGTATATTTATGCTCCATCTCAGCTGCAGGCGATTTGATAGCGGTGGCCTGTACATCTCTTAGTTTGTATATTCCACCGTGATTGCTTTCCATCAGCTTCATGATGGTGCTGGAATCTCTTATCCCTTTTTTGTGTGAGCATTGGCTCATAACGCTGCTTCTTCTCCTTGTCCTTTACATGGCAAGAAATCACTTTCACCACGGACTCCAAGGGTACCCAGGCCCCTTTTTGGCATCGTTGACAGACTGGTGGCGTTTCTTTGATGTACTGGGCAGAAGGCCAGAGATTACGCACATCAAGCTCCACAATCAGTATGGAGACATAGTACGCCTAGGACCCAATGTCCTGTCATTTGCGGACCCGAAGGCACTGAAGACGATTTATGGTTTGAATAAAGGCTTTAGAAAGGTAGGTCGAAAACTTATTGCAAGGTGGTATGCTCATCCCCATATTAGTCAGGGTTTTACCCTGTGCAGCAAGCACTATCACAGGGTGCTAGACTGCCCTCTTTGTTCTCGACAACGGACGAGGAGTATCATGCAGCCTTGCGAAGATCCGTGAACAGTGCATTCTCGATGAGCGCACTCGTGCAGTACGAGCCACTCATTGACGGCACAACCGAGAAGTTCCTGGATCAAACCGAAGTATTCTTTTCTTCCAAGAATGCCATATGCGACTTCACAAGATGGCTTCAATTCTACGCTGCTGATGTGATTGGTGAAATTACATACAGCAAGCGCCTAGGGTTTATAGATAGGGGCGAAGACGTTGATGGGATAATTTCATACCTTGGTAAATTGTTTAGCTATGTTGCTCCGGTATCATTATCATTACCATATGTCCATCATGGCTGTAATCGCTCATTGTTTCTCGCCAGGTCGGCCAGATACCAATCCTCGATTCCTTATTGCTCAAAAACCCCGTCCTTCGCTTTCTAGACAAAAGCAAGATATTGTCATTCACGTTCCCGGTGGTCAAATTCGCCAAAGCCTGCGTGGATGAGCGTCTGAAAGAGCTTGAGTACATAAAATCACGCGGTGGAGATACTAAATGTGCCTTGATAAATCGTCGAGCCGACCTCCTTTCGATGTTTCTGAAAGCCAAAGAGGAACGTCCTGACTTTTTCCACGATGGCCGAGTCCTTACAATGGCGGTCAGTATGGCTTTTGCTGGATCCGACACCACTGCGATCTCCGTCTCGGCTGTCTTCTACTATCTCATAAAAAATCCTAGGTGCTACCAAAAATTGATGGACGAGATAGACACTGCTGTATGCAGCGGCGTTCTCGAGGATTGCCCCACAGGCCTGGTATCTTGGGCTGAGTCGCAAAAGCTCCCGTACCTCAACGCTTGTGTAAAGGAGGCTTTACGTCTTCATCCGGCTGTAGGCCTGCCGTTAGAGCGTATCGTACCTCCTCAAGGCGCTGAAATCTGTGGTGAGTTTATCGCTGGCGGCACGATTGTAGGAAGTAGTGCTTGGGTGATCCATCGACGGCCGGAGGTTTTCGGACCAGACGTCGATACTTATCGACCGGAGAGATGGCTAGAGACTACCAAGGAAACTAAGAAAGAGATGGAGGGTTTTATGTTCCAGTTTGGCATGGGCGCTAGGACGTGCATTGGGAAGAACATTAGTCTCTTGGAAATTTACAAGCTTGTCCCGAGCTTCCTGAGGAGGTTTGAGGTAGGCCATCTTCTGCAGCAATGATTATCCTCACGTCTGTTGGCGTAGAAATTTTGCTAACATTATAGATCGTTCAGGTCAGCCTAGCGAACCCAAACCAAGATTGGAAACTGCACAATGCATGGTTCGTCAGACAGTATGACTTCAATACGAAATTCAAGCCTAGGAGGACAAATCCAATGTCATGAACCACTCGCTGGGAAGACATTCTGCGCTCTTTTAGTCCCCAAGTCTACCGCACTCGGGATCATGTACATAACTGTTATGAGACGGGATCCCGACGCCCCTTGTTGATCTTCTGTGCAACCCATTCGAATTGGCAGATATTGCCCTCTCAATCCACCAGGTCGTTGCATTGTAGATTACAGAAGCATATCCCTACCGCACAAAAGCCATGATTGGCACAGTAACACATTGAAACAAGAGCTTTCTGAGAACGATGCTTGCAATGACGGGTATACAAAGTATCAACACTGAAGCCACAAGAAAACAGAAAGCGTAATACGAACACCGCCGCCCCCCATCCTCAAAATCTTCCCGTCTCCAACCCCCGAGCACCCACCAAAACCCTAAATGCTCCTTCCCTCACTCACCCTTCCTCGTCTCATTCGTATTTACTCCGCGCCGCCTTCGCCGGCTTACTACTCACGTCTCCACTCGCAATCGCCAGGCCGTGCAGGATATCTCTTGCGAAGACGTAGGCCATGTAGCTCGGCAGAACAAGCCAGGCGCCACTATAAGGGGTCAGTGTTTGTAATGGAAAAAAAGGGGGGGGGGTGGTGACTTACTTTGGGATGATCCAGAGAAAAAGGAGGGAGTAGAAGTCGTTGTGGCCAATATTCTCGAAGTCGGAGAAGTATTCGTTCAACCCTGAGCAGGAATCGCTCTTCGTCAGTCTCCCAGTCATCCCAGGTTATTCTTGTATATCCAACATCTCCACCTCTTCCAAACAGCCTCCAACCCCCCTCCCCCCCCCAAAACCGAAAGCTCACAACACACCCCTCGCGAGAGAGAAAAAAAAAAAAAAAAAAACAATACAACACCGTCTTACTAACCGTCATCACACTCAACCCAAACCCACACAAACACGCCACACCCCCCCACCCCCCACCCACCCCTCCCCACCGCGCCCCCCCAACCCCACACCCCCCAGCAAACCACCCCACCACCCCCAAATACCCCAAATACCCCACCGTCTCCACCACATTCAGCCCCGCCTGCGCCGCCGTGAACCCATTCCTTGCGCGCCACGCCGGCCACCCGTAGATGTAATCCACAGTCCCGTACAGCGCGTAGGGCTTGAACAGAGGCCGGTGCAGCGCGCCGCCGGGCATGGAGTGCGGGCGCAGGAGCACGTAGGCGGTGTCCCAGATGACGAGGGGGAGAGGAGGAGCCAGAGGAGGGTGAGGGGGGTGGGGGTGTGGGTCCAGGGGGTGTGGGGGCGCGTGGGTTTGGGGGAGGGAGAGGGGGGCGGGAAGGTGCCGGGGTGGGAGCGGGTGGTGACCATTGTTGTTTTTGTTGGTGGTGGGGAGGTGGGGAGGATGGGATCGTTGGAGGTTGTGGGGAGCGGGGCATGCGGGTGGGGATGCGTCGCGCTGCTACAAGGGGTGGATAGGGCTAGCCCTAAAGGGCCAATGTCTTGTTTGAACGTGAAACTCCACAGAGCGAATGCTCAAAGAATGTGCTTGATGAGTCAAGTGGATTTTACTCCTGCGGCTGCGCGAGCGCGAATTAACAAGCAAACGCTCTACAGAGCTTGGATTGAGAGGCTGGAAGATCGTTTGAGAGTGCTTTTCATGCTTGTGGATTATCTCTCGTCCATGGATCCAGCGATACAAGGCGCATTCGTGCATAATACTCATACTTTTATGGTCGACCAACCATCAGACCATTTCCTGAGCTGTCCCTTCATCAGTGGGGGACAAAAGGTCAACGTACAATAAGCGGCATCCACATTCGAGCCTAATCAGGAAAATCAAAGTTGTCTATAAACGCTAATCCGTCGTTCTGTGACCTATTCAATTAGTTTATCTTCAAATCCAGTCAACTGTTCAAGCATCTCGTTACTGACAATTGTGTTTGTTGCCATATAGAAAAGCATACAGTAGGTTGAAATTGACGTGTGCACGTCTGCCGCTTATTGTACGTTGACTTTTGTCCCCCACCGACGCTTTTTCCCCTTTACCTCTCCAAGGACAGGACTGCGAAGGAGATGAAATTACCGCGCGCAAAGAGTGGGTCACCAGTAGAAAGATGTAAATCTCCAAAGGCAGCTTGCCATGGGTATCCTTGAGTTGTTCAGGGGACGGCCTTCGATTCGTACGACCAATCCAAAGGCTACACGGGCCACACTCGGAGTCGAGACGGTGCGAAGAATGGTGCAACGCGCGGCCAACACATGGTGACGAAAGCACAGGGAAGGGTAAGTCATTGCGAGCTATGACTGTAAACCCAAGAGCTCGCGAATTGATACAGCACAGGAGGCGAATGAAAATACGGTCTCCAGATTGACTGGATTGATTTTAATTCTACTCCAACGATACGGGCTATCCTGGTTGCTACATACCTGCTGCTCTTTATATTTTTTATATTGTCGGCAACGCATATTCCCTGAAGCGTGACTCCGAACCACGCGTTCGATGGCAAAGGAAATTCCTTCCCTGTCCTCTCAAAGACAGAGGAGAGATTTGTCCCTCCTTCAAAGGGAGAAACCCGTCATAGCATTGGCGTTGGAAAAGTATTGTTGTTTTTGACAATGAACATGTTAGCCTCAAGGGTATCTTTCTGTTGGAGCATTGAACCAGATACCTTAATACTTAGGTACCAACTTAGCAACTCCATTCGATCCAGACTAAACATCCAAGAAGCAGAACAGAACTACCAAACCGATCCCCTCCCCCCAAGCTCCACCGGCTACACGACCACATCAGCATATATTACAACCTACGTCTTGCCGCCCTTAGTTCTCAACCCAGCCCCATTCCTCTCACCACCTCCTCTAACCCCTATCAAGCCTCCCCATCTCGCCTTAAAAAATGAGTGCGACCAGGCTGTCCTCAAAGACCCCCCCCCCCCACCCCCGATGTCCCAACATCACTCTCCACGCAATGCTCACCAGAAGATTTAGAACAACCTTAACGATCCGCTCGCACCGGAAGTGTCGACGGCAACAAATTGCAAAGTACATAGTTAGGCGGACCGAAAGAATCCTAATGACTCCATAACCCCTTGTACATATTAAAGAAACTTCCTCCTCCTCCTCCTCCTCCTCCTCCTCCTCCCCATCTCGCCCCAACCAAGACGAGAAACCCCGCAGATACCCCAATACACATATACATATACAAGCCCACAGGAAAGAGAAACGACAAAAAAACCCACGGGGTCCAGCGGCGGTTTTTGTTTGAAAAGCCACGATTTGCGCATCGAAAACGCTTTTTTTGATCGATTTCCCCGGTCGTTGGTGGGAAATACATAGATACACAGCTACAGTAGCAAGCCCCCGAATTGCTGGGGTTCGTTGTGGGAAGAAAAGGGGGGGGGGGGGGCATCAAAGCTTATCGTTCTGGCTTTTCTGGACGTGTTGGGGACGTTGCTCTCACCCCCCTCTGAGGTACATACCCGGTTCATTGGTAGAAGATTTAGCGAGGCCCCTTTTTCCTTTCTCCTTTCGTCATACTCTTCTCCCTCCCCTGTCCCCCCAATAATCACCATCACCATTACCTTGGGGAAAACATCGATGGAAAGCCAACGATTAAATCGAAAGGGTTTAAGTTGGAAAGATTTGATTGCGTGCATGGTGGGAGTCTGTAGGACAGGGGCGTCTTGCAAGGGGTAAGATCAGAGGCAGAGAGAGAGGAGAGCGAGAAGCGGAAACGAAAGAAAAAGCCAAGCCAAAAAAGCCACCAAGATAACCACCAGCATTGCCTCACCGTCGAGGATAATAAAAAAAAAATCTCGCTCACAACCCCAATATGTACAATCCCCGTGCCCGTGCCCGTGCCCTCCTTCCCTTTCCCCCCACACCCCTTATCCCCCTCTCCCTTCCCCACCCTCTTCCCTCGGCGTAAGCACTCGAACCAACGAGAAAGCTTGCCAACACCGCTAGCGATCTAGTAGGATACTTTGGCCGAAAGAAGAGGGCTGAAGAGTGAGATGGGAAAGAGGGGATTGGGAGGGATGACGGGCGGGGGATGATGGGGATGTGGGTACAAGGGGAGTAAAAAAAAAAAAAAAAACAGGGATGGAAAAGGGACATCGGCACGAGGGGGGGGGGGGGCCAAAATGAGAGAAGAAAAAAAAAAAGGCGAAGAAGGCTAATAGCCGGATGTGTGAGTTTTGGGCTTGGAGGAAGTGGGGTTTTTTTTCCTCTTGTACGGGAGGTCCTGCTGATTTGAGAAAGGGTGAGAGGGATTCCTGAGAGGAGGCCGAGAACGCGGGTGGGGGCGAGGAAGCTGCTTGGGGCTGGAGTGGTGATGGGAGGCTGGTGGGATTTTTCGTAGTGCGGGTTGATGGGGGAATTGGCAGGAGGTGGGATGGGACGGAGGGGGGAGATTGAGAGATGAAGATGCGTAAAGTGGGGGAGTGGGAGTGGTGGTTAGAGGTTAGGGTGGTGGATGGGTGGAAGGGATGTCGAGGTTGATTCGTCAAGGTACACCAATACGAAGGTCTGTATTGGTCTTTGCTTGTGCTTTAGCTGTTACGAGAGCGATTGTGCTAGGTTTGCAGAGACTGGAAAGGGGATGGGACGAGAGCAGAAGGAGGGAGACGGTGACGGGTTTTTCAGAATGCCGCATCTGTGCAAGTTATAAGTTGGTGTAAAAGAAGCTCTTGAAAAGCACTGCTCAAACCGATAAGGTAGCCTTTGTTTTCGGGACGGTGCGTTGGCCAGCTAGCCGGACGGTAGGTAGGTATATGTGGAGTCACTCAGTTGAAGCTTCGCACTTTTCATTATCCAGTCCTATCTCGGAGGGAGGGGGATACCTAGGGGCTTCAGAAACTGGGAGAGATACTGCATAAAGCAAAGATTCGAGAATGCCGCACATGTATGAATACACAACCGACAAAGCATGATCTCAAACAGTAACGTCCTCGCCAAAAGTGCCACCGATCATCTCGTACGATGCGATGAAACAGATCTCAGCTTGCATCAATCACGCAGGCAAATCCGTAAGCAATGAAGCCCAACACTAGATGAAAGCCCCGAGTCTTCTGATTAGATCGTCAGTTTACGAATCCAATATCCCGCCAGAAAATTCTGCACGAGTTGACATTAAGAATCTCATCCTTCGAAACCCCCCATAGCATCTGTACCTAGCAGTGCCTTCACGTTCATGTTTCATGCAGAATCTAACGCAAAGTCGTAAACAGTGGTTTTTGTCTCTCAGCCTCGATGCGTCGTCAGATCGGATCTCAAACATGTATAGCTCAGATCACTCAGCCTCTGTAAGCCGTGAGACAGACGGGGACGGGGCTGGAAGAAACGGGAATTTCAGATTAAAGATATGAGGGGGTGAGTGGGTGATGATGTGATGAGAAGGGGCCTGACGAGAGAGGAGATGTGGTATGGGAAGAAGATTATCGAAGATTGAAACGTCGAACACGAGACTGATGAAGTAAGATCTCAAACAGTAACGTCTTCATCAATAGTACCACCTATCACCTCGTATAGTATAGTGGAACAGGTCTCGGCCTGCGTTGACCAGCGGTGCAGGTAGGCGGGTAGGCAGGTAGGTAGGTAGGTTCCCTCACTCCCTCAGCCCTCGGATCTTTCCCTTCTAGTTGACGAAGTCGTAAAGCTAGTCTCCGAGATCAGTAAAGAGTAGCAAAAAACGTCGAACAACCCCAATTCCCCAAACAAGTTCCGATCCTCTCAGCCACCCCGTTCGCTCCCCATCCAATCAAGCTTGCCAACAAAACAAAACTGCCCAAAGTACGGAATACCAAATTGTCTCTCAGCCCAAAGCACCACACACCCACTGGAGCCAGCCTTTTCGACGTCTCCGTTCCAGCCTCATCCTCAGCCGCCAGTCTCTCAGCCTCAGCCTCAGTGGGCTTGTGAGACAAACAAGAACATGACGTGGCTTTGCGGGACTGGGAGGAGTTTAGGGTAGGTATGAAATGGTTGAGGGGAGATGGGGAGATGGGTTGGGAGGGATGGGGTGCATACGTGTCACGGGAAAGGAGGATTCGATGAGAGGTACGGAGTAAAGAAAGTGGCAGGGATGTCGAGGCTTTCTCCGGACGCCAGCTGTTGATTACCTTATCATGGAAGTATTTGAACCTCGGAAGCTTCCGTGCTATCCAATCTGGATCGATGCTTCTATCATGGCCTTTGAGTACCTACATACTGTAGTGCCTTAAGTTGTACTGTAGTACTTCGTACACCCTGGTCAAACACTCCCTTCCCAGGGTGCCAGGGTAAGGTAGTCTTATCGAGAAACTTGATTCATTAATTAGGGCTATCGATAGCGGGGTACAATCTAATCTAAAGACTCCGTGTTTCAGAACCCCCCGAAACCAAACCGTCATGGTTATCGTTACGTGCAGATCCAGTGTCTCAGATCTGAGATGAAGAAGTCGTTGCCCTCCCCCAAGAGGCCCCCCCTTTTTCTTTTTGGAAGTTCGGGGTTACCGGATCCGAGATCCCTGCATGCATGTCTCGCATCCGCACCAATCAGACGTTGAGCCCCGCCATCCTGCGACCTTGGCACCTTGGCACCTCGGGTTTCATCATCCTTCCCCCGTCTCAGAAAAAGCCACCTTCTTCAACCTTCTGGTCGGGCAACAGGATCTCGACAATCGAATGCCGTATGGCGTCGCCTTCCAGCTCCCCCGTCGACGGGGATCCTTCCAGCTCCATGGTCCGTGACCCCTTGGGCACAACCACCTTCAAGCTGCTTTTATCCCCTGCATGCAGTGACGGCGTGCCTCCGTCCATTTCGTAGAATTGCGTTTCAGACCCGCCATACGCCATCTTCTTCTCCGACCTTTCCATTTCCGTCGTCCATGCGTGCTCCGCTTTTTCCTTGTCGATTATCGACCATGTGCGACCCTCCGCGGATGCCGGAACACGGTTGGCTTGCGCCTGGCGGTGGTTGCGCCGTCGCTGCAGCATCCACAACGTCAGTAGGACGCTGATGATGGCAGCCATGGGGATCATGATGCCAATCACGATTTTGGAGTTCATGTTGAGGCCAGACGATGATGATGAAGACGGAGGCGGGCTGGTGACGGGGCCAACTGCCGGCAGGATGGGTGCGGGTGATGCGGGCTGACCTTGCCGGACACAGCCGGTTTTGTTCGTAAGGGCAGCCGGGCATGTTACTTCAACAAAGTCGACCCTATGCCAACCATATCAGTAATGAGTCCCCCAACAGAGATAGATGATGTGCTCACCCTGGGTTGTCGGGCCCTCCGAACCAATTAAAGCGCCATTGGCATCCCGCCTTGAGCGCGGGCGGGTAACTGTCGCAAGCAGACATTGAGGATATACCTCCGTATTTCTGGCCCCAGCCCGATGAAGGCATTCCATATTGTCTCGTGCAGGTGTCGGTGGCGCCATTACCGCCCCCGGGGATCTATTCACGGTCAGCACTAGAACGCGTCACATCAATCGAGCCAGAAGCTGTGTGTACCAAGAGAGAGAATTGATTGACGCCCGTATCCGGAAGTGTGTCCACTGCCTGGATCGTCATCTTTCGTCCTTGTGCCGGGCCAGAAGTGAATGTCAGTTCAAAGCAAGTACAGCACCAATCCGACTCGGTTTTCCCCGTGACTACCACCGCAGAGTACCCATAAGCGGTTGCGTTATCGACTTGCCAAGGTGCCTGGTCAGCACACCCGTAGGCCGTGCCATTGTCACAAGCCGACGTGGCGGAGAGATCATCTAGTGGAGCGTTGTCTTTGTTGCAGACCGCAACCGGTGAGGTGACATTGGCCTTGCCTTCCCATGCGCACGATGGTTTGCAACAGTTCCAGTTCCGTGTAGATTTCCCAGAGCCCGTAAGAGCGGCGGAGGTGAGTGAGAAGAAGATGGCCAGAGCATAGGGGGAAAAGACCATTGCGAGCGTAGGCTGTTCATGAATGAAGGTTTCGGGTATCTTTCGGTTTTAAAGTGCAACACGACGGCTTTGCCTGTGATAGGCGACTTTCTTTTTTTCAATGAGACATTTGCTGAGGAGAAGAAGAGATGGCACGGACAGTAGGGAGTAGTGGTAGAGTAGTATAGTAGTAGGATATCCGTCACAGCACAAGTTGGACCGTATAACTAAAAGATACGGCTGGACCGTCTGGGGCTTTTAGTCAAGAGGAACGTGGGACGCATCATCCCTACCTTCCTACTTGGCGTGGCGTGCATCGGATGATAATGATTAATGGCGTACTGCAGAAGGGCGGGTGGGAGATTTGCGACAAGCGCAGGGCTCTCATTTGGTGTGCCAAGAGATGCTTGGACTTAAAGCCTTGTACGGAGGTATCAACGTATCAAGTGAGCGATCCGATTGAACGGACCCCATTACGACCAAGTTTCATGTTCTTTCCAATGCTCCAATGCTTGCTTGTTTTGCATTCTTTGACCGATTACGGAATACTCTGCCGCAGCCACATCAATCGTACATCGTCAGTCTCGTCTGCGTAACCGTCAGGCTAGTGCCCCGTCATCGAGATCTGGCGAGTTACGTCCGTACGCAGATTGTCAATGCAGCAATTGTTTGACTCAATTCATACCTTCGTCTTTGATTGTCGAATGGTTTTCTTGCTTGTGACCGATGTCGTACTTTGTTCTTCGAGTACTTGTGGAATCAACGAAGCGTTGCTACCGTGCCTGTGTTGGTTCGCAATATGCAAGTGAGAAGAACCCAGCTGCAGGAAGCACGGTGGACCTATGCCAGGGAATGGACTTGGTATGCCTGACTCGTCCAGGAAGAGCGGTCACCAAAATAGATTGCATTGTTGGCCGCAAGTTGACTCGCTTTCTAACGTCATTGCTCCATATCTTCAAGTCGCAGATGCTGCGAAATCGAATCCAAGTTGGCAACTAAGACTTTCTATAAACCGAGGGCACTGACCATCCTTTCAGAGATATCGATATAAGATCTCTGATTATTGCGAGGCAATTACAAGATTGCCAGGTATTTGCAATGTAGCCTTGGATAGACTTTTACAAATATCGTGACCGTAGCGCTTGGCTGATAGTGCTCATTCTGCTGGCAACGCCCCCATGTGTCATCTCGTTTGCCAATGCCTCTTCTAGCGCACTCTGTGTCACGCTCGCATCGTCAAGGTCGCTGAAGCTGCTACCCATACTTGGCGTTCCCTCGCTACCCTCTCTCGCTATACGTCTCTGACGTGGGGAAAGCGTGGATAGTGGAGTCTGCGTTCGAGCGGGTCGACCTTGCTGAGACTGTGGTTGGGACTGAGCGAACGATGAGGGTTGGGATTGAGCTGATGACGAAGAGGAGTGTATGTTCTGATGTATTGGTCGCTCTGCTTTTGTAGTCGGATTTGTGGCAGGTTGATGCGATGGAGATATCTTGGGGGGAATCCGGAGCGTAGCGCCAGGATCTGATGCCCGCAGAGGTTCGACGACTTTAGGGTCAGAGAAGGGGAGAAAGGGAGGGGAATCTTCGTCCTCTTCGTCAGCGTCAGATAGAGGATGCAGTGGCGCTTTGGAGGCAGAGTAGCGTGGACGGCGCATGAAGGCACGGCTCTGAGATACGGGAGCCGGGTTGTCAGAGTCGGAGGAAGACGAGGTAGATGAGTCGTCAGCTGTGACAGAGGGCATGGTTGGCTTGGCTAAAGAGGCCAGCTGCTGCTTTGGAGATGCCTCGATTGATCGACGAGATCCTTCACGGGTTCTGCTAGTATAGGTAAAGCTTGACTGTATCTCCTGTGGAGATTGTGAAACCGCGGACGGAGAAGGTTTGCACACTTGAAAGACGGTACTGGTCGAAGAATTTCGAGACATTGGTTGTGCTCTTGTAGGAGGGGCCATCTCGATTACGCTTCCCTCACCACGCGAGGCCGGGCGTTCTTTGGGTCGATTCGAGAGAGACGACGGTACCCGAGATCCGCCGCTCGGGGCCCTTAACATGGGCTGACCACCTGCAACGGTACTACTCGACGCTGAGCCTGGCGTCGGAGAACTGCCAACGGAGTGTTTACCGACTTTGCGAAGTTGAGCTCTGACCTGGGAAAGCTGCCTTTCGTAAAGCCATGCTGCTTGCTGTAGTAGAAAAGGTAGGGTGACGTCAAAGTGGGAAGCCAGTCCATGCCAGTCTACCTCTCGGCCCTTTTCTGCTCTATACAATATGTCCCATAGCGCTCGATCTTTGGAAGAGTCCCATGCGACTGGTGGGGGGTCGACGAAATCCCCTCTCGGGAAGGGAAGGCGGATAAAGACTGTGTAATGGCACTTGGGTTCTTGTGTAGGCATCAGCTGTGTGTCCTGCGCTGATGAAGCCATAGTCGTGTGCTAAGGTAGCGGAGAAGCAGAAGCCATAGAGGATGGAAGAGGATGAGCACAAACCACCCATAGCTCCATATTGGTGGAGCTATGTAAAGCGCTTGCTCGGGCCGCTTCCGCGTCTAGATTACCCACAGGCCCCCTGCAAACCATCAAACCCTTCCCATTTACACTTCTCTTCAGCGCTCAAATGCTATTCTACTATGTAGGACATATCGTGCCAAGATACCATCTCCTAGCTTCAATTTTCCCCCGTTGAGTCATATCTCTGCAATCCGGGACTTTAATTTTTATTGTTGAAAGACACCTGGCGGCCATGCTCGAAAGGCCATTGTATGGGATAGAGGCTATTTATGCCAAGAATATGTATGGTATCATGACCGAGAGTTGTTGTAGATAGATCGGGGTCGTGGTTTTGGTATGGTTCATCCAAGCATACATGGTGTTCTGAACCAGTCTTGGAAACACAAGCAATTGAAGCATGCATTGAGTGATTGAAACTCCTCTGACCGATGTTGCCACCTACGTATGACCTCCATGATCCCCACATCTAGAACATCTAGATGAACCACATGAGACTCCATACCTAATGCTCGCTGCGCCCAAACTTCTGCCTCAAACCCACTAATCTGCGAAATCGACCTTGCCGATACTGTCCACTCGACCTTCTACAACTGTGCCAACCAGATGCAAAACCACCCCTGAAATTCCGCTCATCCCTAGAGCTCTCAGCATCGTTCTCAAAACCCGAATCCCCCAGGAAAACCCCCACCCCCGCTCCTGCCCCGCCCCCTGCCCCCCGAGCTGGCCCCAAACGGACTCCCCCCACCCCCGGTGCCGAATGAGAACCCTCCACCGCCTCCGCCCCCGCTGCCCATCATGTTGAACAGCATCTCAGGGCTGATGTTCATGCTTCCTCCACCCATTGGAAACCCGCCCATGCCACCACCCTGACTGAACATCTCGCTCGGATCAACGAGATCCTCACCGCTGTCATACCTCGCCCTTTTCTCCGGGTCGCTTAGAGTTTCATAGGCTTCTCCGATTTCTTTGAACCGTTCTGCCGCATCCTCGCTGTCTGGGTTCTTGTCCGGATGATGCACAATCGCCAACTTCCGATATGCCTTCTTGATTTCGTTCTCCGTCGCGTCCTTCTCAACGCCGAGTATCTTGTAGAAGTCCTTGCGCTTGCTTTTTTTAAGCTCCAGCTCAGCGTTGCGGATTTCCTTTTGGATACCGGCTTCATTGGGGTGAGATTCGGCTATTGCGCGGTATTCACGGAGGGCGTCTTCCCAAGAGCCAGATTCGCCAAGAGCGCGGGCTCTAGTTTTGCGGGCTTTAAGGTAGGTGGGGTCAAGAGTGAGAGCACGGGTACAGTCGGCGAGCGCGGATTTGTAGTCTTTGATCTGACGGAACAGTTAGTTTGGGGGGTTTTACACTTTGATGAACGTCGAGGTAATACTTTTATGTAGGCCATCGCTCGGTTTTGTAAGATCTTTGAGTTGGTGCCCTTGTTCTGGGGATCCACCTCAAGAGCCTTTCCGTAGATTTCCACGGCATCCCGATATTTGAAAGCCTTGAATGCTGTGTTTCCTTGCTCTTTCAATCTATCGAGTTTCTGAACTATCCGCAGGTACTTTATTCCGTCTTTAAAGTCGGGATCGCAGCTCAGGGCTTCCCTAAAATGTTGCAACGCCTGTTCGTTATCGCCTTGCCCGTACAGTGCTCTACCTCTTAGCACCAAAGCCTCGGGATCTTGTTTGTTTTTGCGCAATAATGCCATCGCTACGCCTTGAGCGTCACCCAATGCATTCACGTTGCCCATTTTCAAATATGCTTCCCCACGCATGAGCTGCCACTTCCTTGGCCTGTCTGCACCTGCTCCCAGCCCACGCTCCGCTTGGTCTATTGCATGTATAGCCATTGACCCCGCAGTACCCTCTCGCAGCGAGTCTTCTGCTTGCTTCACATGTTTTCGCATTGACATTGCTGCCGCTTTTTCTTGAGCCGTAACCGCCTTGACGGACGCTATATGGTCGAAAACATCAAGTGCGTCTTGCGGTCGCCCGAGGGCGGTGTATATACGTGCTAGCCGGTGGAGGACTTTGGGGTTCAGCGGTTCTAATTCATCGGCCTGTTTGGTATCTGCGAGTGCGTCGTCATAGCGATTTGCGGACATCAGTGCCGCGGCTCGATTAGACAAATAAGTGACCGAGTTTGGCTCAACGCTAAGGGCTTGATGTCGCCGCGAAGTTAGCGGGGTTCGCATCCAACAATGATACGATAAGGTTATGCAGGCCTCATCACGATTGGAACCGACCTTTTGTATACTCCTTGATAGCCTTCTTATAATCTTGAGCTTTGAAGTATTTGTTCCCCAGCGCCTTGCAAGCCTCTGGATCAATCGCTGGTTTGTGGGGCGGAGATGATGTTGTGTTTATTCCATGTGGAGGTGGAACAGGACTGCCATCACCGTTTATATTGATATCCTGATTATCACCGTTTGTTTCTTGGGGAGGCACTTGTGGTGCTGGAGGCGGGCTTGACCGAACACTGACTGCTGGTTCTTCCGAATCAATGTCCATTGGTGTAGCAGGATCACTTGGAGGTGACATAGCCGAGAGTCTTCGCTCCCGCTCGTCGGGAGGTAAATTCAGAGGGTGTGTGTCAGCAGAATAGATCTGGTAAGAGGAATTGCGAGTTCTGGAACTTTTACTGCCTGAACGTGACTCTCGGAGGGATTTCGTTGGTGAATTTGAGCCGGTCCTCTTCTTGGGAGAAGAAGACGGTAATGAGGTAGTAGACGTGTTGTTTTCCTTCGAGTTGAGGTTGGATTTCTTCTTGGGCGAGGATTTGAGGAAGCCTGGGAGAACCATAGAGAAGATGATGGCGGCGCCGGGTACAGTAGTACTTATCCAGCAAGAACTTGGTAAGTTAGGCTATCCCTGCATTGAAACAATACTTTTGTCGCACACACCTTATTTCCTCTTTGCTATTTTGATATATGATTTTCCCAAGGTAGTAGTTCTCCTGGCCAGCTTCCAAACGCCTTTTCAGCCTTGCAATGTCTGAAAAATTATTTCCCTAGCCTTAGTGGGGGATGTGTGACTGGGGGTGTGTTTCTCGAAGCTTCCAATCGAAATCGAGAAATGTCAACAGACAACAATGACATCCATTTCATGAGTGGATGGTCGCCACCTAGCCTTTATGGTGATGGTTCGATAGGTGTTTGGGATAACAAGGTACATACAATAATATCTCTGTAGCATGGGGATATCCTTTCTTTTAGTAAACGAAGCAATATCTTTCTTTGAAAGGGTTTTCGGTCTGTTGGCCTACAGCCGGAGACCCACGTGAGCATAGCTATTCCATGTTAGGCCAATCACGGTTGCATGGCTTGTTGACAGCGTCTCAAACTCATTTGGCTCTTCATGTCCAATCACCGTTATCATTCATATAATTCTACGAGGTCACTAAATATACCTAAGATAGAACACGCTTATATGGCCCCCACAATCTCTTGAGGACTGGAATAATATGATAGGATCTGCGTCGACCGGAAGTAATATAAGCTCTTATGTGGTTGCTGACGAGATGGCTGGGAGGTTGGAGACATCCGCGTTTTGCAAGTCCATCTCATCTAAAGACATGAGAGGTGAATCAAGCAGATATGGTGAGTCGTCGCGCGGTTCAGACTTGATTCCTACGGCTTTTGAGACCTTCTTGGCCTTTGCGTGTGTAACCTCTCGTCTTCTCTTGGGTGTATCTTTAACCCTCTGATGTGTGTGGCACTATCGATTTGGTAAGCGCGAGCCACTAAGCATCGAAGTGAAGACGACATACCTTATAAGCATGCCTGAACCACGTCGTCCCCTTCTTCTTGCTACTGATCAAGGCAATCCAGTCCCCGCAGCTACTGCACAGCCCTTCCCAGACATCAGGATTCCCAGTCATGCGTCTTGTCTCTATGGGGCCTTCGAAAGCTGTACCTGTCGCGGCACTGATTCCGTGCGTAAAGCTTTTGTCGTACCAGAACGCCGAATTTTTCAATACTAGCCAACGACCGGGCTTGCATATACCACACCAGCCCTCTCGCTTATTACCGTGACCCCGAACGTACCTCGGGGTATACAGGTCACCTTCAAAACGCAACTCTTGTGCACGAGGGCTATCGTGATCCTCGCATTGCATATCTTCATGGGGTGGTGAAAGCTGATCCTGCTCGAGAGGACCGAACAGGTCGGGTGGCTCGGAGGAGCCCGCAAAATGATGCTCGCAATGGTTTATGGCTGTATTGCTGCTCTGGAGGACATTGACTGTTTCTAGTGACTCAGAGGGGGAAGGGCTTCTGGTCTCATGGATAGATTTGTCAAAGGAAAATGGGAGAAACATGGAGCTATCATCAAGTTGAGGATTAAGCAACGGCGCAGTCTGGGACTGACAGAACATCTCAAATTCGACCTCGTGGAAAGGTTGCGTGCTGACCGACTCAGTTACGGGAGACGCAATTTGTGCAGCAAAATCAAGCGATTGATGTGCTTTGTGAATGTAGGAGGAGCTGCTTTGCGTTCTCGGCAAAGCGACTGACCCAGTGGAAAAGCTCCTGCCTCGCCCCGTTACTGGGTATGGTGAGGTCCTATAGCGATTACGTGGCGACGACTCTGCAATAGAGCGCCCCGCGCGTTTTGCAAAGCCATTGCATGGAATTCTAGGTGTAGTGTCACCGAAAGGCATAAAAGAATCAAGGTCGGTCGAAAGGTTAGCCGGAAACTCTGGGTTGAAGCAAGCTAGCTCTGATTCTGGCGAAAAGTCAGAAAAGTCCGGGATATCTGAAAGAAAGCCTCCGCTGCATTCGGAGAGTGATGACGAAGATTGCCTATCTGGAGATCGTGGCTCAAAAGCTAGAGGCTCGAAATGGTTCAACGCTGATGGGAAGGCAGAGGCAACGGAGTCAAAGTTTTTAGGGTCCATTGAGTTTTGGATGAAATCAGCACCAGTAGTCCCGAGATCCAGCCCGAGGTCCCCGAAGCCTGAGAAATCCATATTAGAATTAGCGAATTGGAGTGCTAAGAAGATGTAAGCCAATGATGATAATAGGACATCTTAGCCTTATTGGTTTACCCTCGTCCCATAGATCATTCGGGTTGACATTTTCGGGAGTCAGGCAAGTGGGAGTATAAGACACCTGTAGTTCCGTCGACCTAGGTGTACACTCTCGACCCAATGATATCATGCTTTGGTGCTGTATATAAGCAGTTTGTGTATTTGTAAGCGGCAAGCCGCTTGTCTGAAGGGTTGACTTTGTCGGCGTTACAGCCATCCAAGAATCGTTGGGCATTGTGGTAGCAGGTACTTTCTTGGGCTGTTGCTGGATCATGCTGGCGGGGAATCTGGAGCGGTTGAGATGATCCGGAACCCTATATTGTCGGTATGGGTTGAAAGGCATACGAATGCTGGTGGATAATTGCAGACTTATAGTGCATGTCAGTCAGACCAGCCGAGGCTAGCAGCAGAAGAAACCTAGCACTGACCATCGTGCTGTGTGGGCATCCATCGGGATATAAGGTCTAGGTCTGTATGCATGAGTGGTTAGTTTCGGTACAAGATGTTCGATGTAAGGGGAGCACGCGAGCATTCCACTTACAGACGAAACGCTGAGGAATGCGTTGGATGAATGAGGCTCCAGGCCGAAGCTAATACGAAATCGAGATGGGACAAACGAATTGAAAAGAGTGAGGATTATTATTACTATGCGTCCGGCGCAATTAAAAGAGCCAGCTCTTGAGAACAGGTAGAAAAAGAATGTAGAGTAGCGAAACCACAACGCAGAAGACAAACGCATGAAGGAAGCGAGGTTATATCAGCAGTTATAGCCAAAGCCAAAGCTGGCACTAGCCCTTGCTTTGTCCTGATACAAGCACATGGTCGGCATGGTGGTATCGATGAGACCGAGGGAAGGGTCTTGGTGTAACATTCCGAACAGATGGTGGAACCCTAAACGCCTGACCGCGACTTTACAGCCTGGCGGGGGAGATCCATTGTCTTGAGATGCGTGACTGCCCTCCAGTACATTTGGGGCTACAAGATTTTCGCTGAGGCTGCATGAAAGACTGATCTGGGGTCTAGAATCTCGCGCAGACGAAAGAGGGGAAGGAATTCATGCGTTGACTAGGAGATAGTAGTGTGTGGGTGCTAAGGAAGCCATCATCCCAAAGGTCCAGGTATTGATGGTCGTCGCAGAAATGGTTTGAAATTCGAAACTCGAAATGGTTCAGTTGCAAGATATTGCTCGCTTAGTAAGATTGAAGGAGTCTCGTCAGCGATTGAGTAGATAGATACCAGGGCTACTGCAAAGTGCAGCAACCCACTGCAGTAGTCAACAGATATTGGTTAATGAGATATATGAGTTACCGTCTGTTAACAATAACAAAACATGCTACGATTGTAAGATCAAGAGTAAGAGCCTGGCACGCTGGCAGTCACAATACCCTAATCTCGTATCTTAGCGCCAGGGTCTTGGTCTCTTAATCGTCGCAGGGATGAGCGATCTCTTCGCTAAGTATTCCGTACAGCGGAGCGCTTTCCGTACTCCTACTACGAGTACGGAGGTACCTACCTGGACACGACCTAGAGCTGCGCATTGGTACCTGCAGTAGCATCATACATAGTCTCCGTCTCGAGACATCCCAAGCTGGCTGAAGCGGTCACCACGAACCAGCTTACACCACCAATCACCGGCAATCAGTCAAAGATGATCCTCATACATTCCCTTTCGACTCAATTGCTGACAAGCCGACCTCAGATTTCACCGGATTACAGTATCCAACCTCTTGGCGCCGGCCGTCCTGGCCACCTCGCAAAGTTTAGTCAGATGCTAGAATGCTCTGGTTCAGCTTCGCTTGATGTGAAACCGTATCTTCCAACTCTTGTAACTAAGCTTGAAAATCCTCGTGGAACTCTTCGGCGTAAGAGTGTGGAGCACCAACCAGTTTGATAAGTGTTGAAGCCTTGCCGTCATCACAAAAGTGTCGATCGACCCTTGTATTATGTGACTTCGCGGGCGTCTATCAGGTGGTCCTGTTGACTCTAATCGACCCGCCAAGCACTTTCTCCTGCTCTCTGCTGCAGCTGCCGCAATATTCTTCAAGCCATAGCCGGATTTCTCGGAAGCGATCGTGATCATCCTCAACAGCCAGTGTGGCCTGCATGCCACCCTGTCCATTTCGGTTCGCCAAAGAATTGGTCCGATTTTCGCCTACCATGGTCTCCAACGCTTTGCATTTCGTGACTTCATCAAGAAGCCAATTTTCCCACTCAGCATGCATCATCTCGCCCTCTATCTTATTGACAACTCGCATTGCCACAAGAAGATCATGTCTATAAGATCCTAGGTGTTGTCGGGTTCTCCGCAAACGACGGGCGGCTGCTTTGGTGCCTGATGTGAAGAGCGAAGACGCAGCGGATTGGTACGGAGAGTCCATGCCGGTATTGTGCACAACAACCTGAAACGTTTCGTGACTTCCGGAAAGCGGTTAGCAAATCTGGCTGTTGTCCTGACCTGCCGAGACAATGACATACCATTTACTCCTCGGTTTGCTAAAGGCAGGATTATCCCCAATTAGAGCATTGTCAAGGTCTTGCATATATACGGCTTTGCTCATGGCGAAATTAGGCCCAACACCCAACCGCGTCATAAAGTTTCCCGCTTTCCGCTCGCTCCACCAAGTCGATGTATCCTTCGAAGAAAGCATGATGTTAGTCAAAACACTGATGGTGAGGATACCAAATAGTATGGTATGCGCATTTAAAGTTTTCCAAACACATTGGACCAAGCCAGTAAACCACCGCACCAAGGATATCGCGATGCTTTCGAGCAATGAACCAAAAGATTCCAAGAATAGCCCCGTTATGGTACGGTGTTTCAGTGAGCGCCGAACTCGCGATACCAAAGGCGATTCGCTGCCAGCAAACTCGGAAGCCTGAACCTGTTGTCCAACATGACCAAAAATCTGGAAGGATTTCTTAGTACGAGTCTGAGCGCCAAGCTTCCTTACTTGGTCGCTGATAACATCTGCGAGATCTAGTGAATCTAGTTCTAGATCACTTAGCGCCCGACTCTCGACGACGGCTTAGATAAGTTAGCATGTTCCAGAACTTGCAAAGGATTCTTAGGGATTGGAAGCACAAACCTTTTCCAAATCCTGGTGGTTTAAACCAGTCTACTTGATTGTAAATAGCCAATCTGCATCTCGATTTCGCGACGTGGGTAATGACTATCTTGCTGAGCAAGGTAAAATTTTGTCGGTACGGGAGATGCCATGGAGTCTTTCTATCTGTGACGACGTAACACAGATGATCATTGAGGACGTCAATCAGCTGATAGTCGACAACCGAAGCCTTGTAAACTCGGCCTACACCACCTGTAAGCTTTGGAAAGGGAATTACGGGGATGGTGCAAACGCACGGAATACATCTAGATATTCGATGTCATACTCGAATTCCCGGCGTAAATGACTTTGCTCCAGCTGAGCCCACGATCCCTGTTTTATACCTATGAGAGGTCAATGATGGAGCAACATAGGAGAGAAATATAGATGACCTACGCTGAGCACGCCGCTCATGGTAAAGTAGCTGCCAAACAGCGCTCCTGTCACCAAACATGACGTGAAATAGTGCCTTTGGGCTGACATCGAAAAGTCGATCCACAACTGCTTTATTCATGCCAGGAGGTACGTATACTACCGGTTGTCTTGGCAATTTGAATTTGGTAATATCTCTGCCTTCGTCAAGCTTGCCAGATGCACCATAAAGCCCCTGATCAATGTGCACAGTTACCTTGAGATCCTTGTAATGTCGTTGTGAGGTATTTCGCTGCACCGCGGAGCTCTCTTCATGCGGTGCGCCCATGGAAACGTGTTCCCAGCTTTCCAAACTTGGGCTGCTCTTTGAGTCCTCCTGCTCAAGTTCGATGAGCCTTTTCATGATAGATTCCAGATTAGGTGTTTCGGGTGAGTCGTACAACCGAACTATGAGGTTCAAACGCCGTTGGAGCAATTTCAGAGGTTCCAGAAATGTTTTCACGGTGATACGGATGAACCCATTCGTTCTGTCTGTATCTTTAAGATGCAGGAAGAGGAAGTCACAATCTTTCCCAGGAGCTGCCGTAACTTCGGATATAGATCCTAGACAAACCCCCGAAGTCAATACTAAGCCGAGATGGTTGCTGTAGAAATAGATGTTCTTCATAGTGGCATAGACCCGACCTGGGAATTCTTGCTGTTCATTAAGGTTCCACGTTGCTCTGAAAACAAAAACCAGAGGTTCTTGCCTACTTATATTGGGGAACAACAGTCGAAATTGTGCATCCTGGGTTTTGAGTTGCAATGGATAGTACTTGGGGTACTCCCTGATGGCTTGGTTGGCTTTCTGCAGACCTGGTACTTCTCCTTCCAAGCTGGTAGATTTTGGATGCAAGTGAGAGTCTACAGATGGTGCTGAGGGAGACCCGGCTGTCGGAGTGGATGGGTTTGATAACTTGGAACGCTCGTCTTGTGAGGAGTTAAGCTGCCCCCGTTCAATCCTGTTCAAGTAACCCCAACTTGAAGTGCCCCAAACATTCGCCATGACACCATTAGGCATCCCACCTGTGGCGTCTATTCGGCCCATGCCGATACCTTTCTCGCCATTCACAATGACTGCTACTGCGCTCAGATTAGTCGGTGCTGGCGGGTTCACCAATGTATTAGGGGCTAAGCTGTTCGCCGGTAGATCACGCATTGTGTTCGCAGTAGAGATCCGATTTGCTACCCCGTCTGAGGCTGGGGGCTGTGGCGGAACTCCAGGTCCTACCGGCATCACATTGTGACTTGCAGCGATAAGGCTGGCTATTCCGCCTCCAGAAAGCCCAGGACTTGGAGGTGCAGGGCCACCTGGAAATTTCCGATGCAAATCTAGCTTTTGCTTCATCCTTGTAGCGGGATCTCGACTACTTTCGACGTCTCTTTCCCCAGCTGTAGAGCGCCGATTAACACTAACATCGAAGCTGCTTCTGCTCGCCAGCGAAGAACTAGGCTCTCCTCCCAATGTAGGCAGAGTCAAGTTTCGTTCAAGCCCATTGTCATCACCAAATTGTTGCATTCCAGAATCTGCAGCACTTGCGGCAAACTCTGGCGCACTTGGTGCCGATATAGCAAATGCAGCATCTTGGGCACGTGGACCTTCGAGGCCAGGTGAGTCTGTAGTTGTTGGATCTTGAAGTGCCTTCTGCTTTGCGGTTTCAAAAGCTCCGATCCAATCCTGGAGTTCGGGTTGTGTATCAGCCTGTACAACAATTGAGTGATTAGTTGTCTTTATGTCGAAGCAGAACCTTCGTTCTTCTGTAGTGGCAGGCCTGACACTACACAACAGAACCCCTATTCGCTCACTCTCCTCCACCCCTCCCGATCGTGACCCTTGGACAAGCCAGCTAAAAATACCGTTTTTGACGAAGAACCATCGGCGGATCCAGACAGTTCTTGAGGGCTTCCCGGTAACGGTTCTGAGATTGAGCCAACCCTGTTTTTCAGACCTAGTTGGTCTACTCTTGTCTGGGGCTTGCAGACTGGTCGTTGAAGGTCCCTTTGATCCGGATGTCGCATAGTCTTCAAGCTCCCGAGAAGGACGAACGGCCGCCTCTGCGCTTTCTTCGATTTCATTTCTTGCGTGTAATAATTCTCGAGTGAAAGCTTTCTCCCCACCCTCCATTTCGCGACTCCACCCCCGCACGCGTTCAATATCACTACCAAGTTTTCCAATCAAGGCACCTGTATTGTTCCGTGATGTTCGCATGTCCTGCCACTGCTCTGAGAAGAGCTTGACCAACATCTTATCTAGTTTCATTCGTAGTTGTGGTGCCATCACGCTGAAGTCCATGGAGGCTTTAAGATAGGTTTTGCGTGCTTCGTGGAGCTGGAAGGCATCCTCACGAAGAGAGGAAGGTTCCTTCGCTTTGGTTTGGGCTGAATACCGAGATTGAAGGCTGTCGAGTTGTTTCTGCGATTGCTCAAGCTGTCGGCGGATGTCCTGTTCGCGGGAAGTATGAGAAAGGGCTCAAACTCTTCCAAGTATTAGAAGTATAGACTTACCTTGTAAGACCGAATTTCATCCTTCAAGAATTGCCTGATTGGATCCGCCACTATTGATTCCAGATTTTTCCAGCCTGATATCATCGCCAGCCAGTATTCCCTGGCGCCTTCGCCATATCTTTTGGCTGCCAGTAACGTGTAGTCATGATCAATGATAGCTTCTGAAACATTTGAGGGGGACACGGAATTGTTCAGCACCCCATTCACTAAGCCTTCTAAGGTCCCAATCTCATGAGACAGCTTGGTTATCGATCTGACATAGTTTTCAAGCCACTTCTCGATCAATTCCACTTGCTCAGAGAAGTGTGTAATTCCAGCTCGGAACGTAGGGGAGTCGAGTGCTGCCTCCTTAAGTCCAACCGGCCTTCTCGCAATATTAGCTTCAATACAATGATAAGAATGCTATACTATTGGTTCTTACACGAGTGTAAGTGGCCTTCCTAACTGTTCTATGGTAGGCTGCTGTGACATCTTGGAAAGAATGTCTTAACACGGATACCCTATACGTGAGTTGACTTGTCGTTGAGCAAGATTAAGCTGCCTTTGAGGTGCGTTGCAGGTCCTCTTTATCCATTTCCGAAAGTAGTCGTAGCATCAGATCGTGGTCACATCTGTACGTACATACTATGGAGCGGCGAGGGTGTACTTAAAGTGAACATAGCGAGGCATTGCAGTGTTGATTCGCCTAACGGGATAGTAGTAAGAAGGTTGTGAAATCTTTAAGGTACTCTATAAATAGTAGCAGTCAGTGACCGCATACGGTACCTACCTGGACTCCCACTAGACAGGGTATTGCGATGAGCTTAAATTTCGTCCAATGTCACACATAAATCTAGGTCCATACCACTTACTACTCTGAATTTGCACAAAGTCGCTGGAATGGCCGGGCATCTTCTTGCGCTTCAATATACTCACGACAACGGTCGAAAGAGGCCCATTGCTCCCACAGCGGGAGTTGAGCGCCCTGAGAAGAGAAAAAAGCCGTTGCTAGAGGACGATACATCTAACGAAGATAGTGGATCTAGTGCATCAGGGGGAGTGGCTTTAGAACGAACCTTTTCTTCAATTAACACCAATGGCTTTACGGTCAACCAGGATTTCGCTAGACGTTTTGAACACAATAAGGAAAGGGAGGAGTTACAAAAGCGTACGTGTGGCCAACCCAAGAATTACTTCCCGTCCGAACTAACTCCTTAATAGTTGAAGAAAAGTACGGAAAGCGTCCTGCACATCTAAGAGGGCCAGCAAGTAAGAACGATAATGCGAGCGACCATGACGATGACACCGAGTCCTCTACAGATTCTGAAGAGGAGGATGATGAGGGTATCCTAGCTACCGGAGCTCTTGACGAACAATTTCATGCAACCTTGGAGGCAATTCGGGCAAAAGATCCACGGGTTTACGATGAAAAGGCCACATTTTACATAGAACCAGACCCCGAGGTAGATGGGCTAGAAGCTAAAAAGGGCAAGCAAAAGCCCATGTACTTGAGCGATTATCATCGAAAAAACCTACTGGAGGGCATAATCGGCGAGGATGGCGAATATGACAATCGCATGACTTATGTCCAGCAGCAAGATGACCTTAAGACGAATGTAGTGAAGGAGATGCATGCCGCTGTGGATGGGCTCGAAGCAGGCTATGGCGGTGACGATGATGGGTTCCTAGTTCAGAAGCCATCAATCCCAGAGGCAGGCAAACAAGGAGCAACGGTCAAGCCGGCCATTACTGAGCTCAACGTCGAAACAGCTCACAATGACCCGGATAATTTCCTCTTAAAATTCATGTCTGCAAGAGCTTGGGTGCCATCTGAGAACTCTAATCCTCAACCATTCGAGTCCGATGATGACGAGGATGACCGTCGAGCAGAACTCTTCGAAGAAGCTTACAACCTGCGGTTCGAAGATCCAAAAGGCTCGAACGAGAAGCTCTTGTCTCATGCGAGAGATGCCGCCGCAAAATACTCCATTCGCCGAGACACCACGAACCCACGTAAGAAGGCCAGAGATGCGGAACGTGCTAAGAAGGAGACAGAAAAGCAGGAACGCGAGGAGGGAAAGGCGCGTTTACGCAAGCTTAGGATTGCAGACGCAGAGGAAAAGGTTCGAAAGATCAGAGAAGCCGCAGGGCTTCGAGGCACAGCGTTTCAAGAAAGTGACTGGACAGCATTTTTGGAGGAGGGCTGGGACGACGACCGCTGGGAGCAAGAAATGAAAAATCGATTCGGCGAGGACTACTACGCAGACCGAGATTTAAGTGGCAGTGGTGATGAAGCAGCAAAGAGGAGGCGCAAAATAAAAAAGCCGAAGTGGACGACCGACATTGATATCAAAGATCTGGTTCCGGACTTTGATGCCGAGGATGAGATCGAGGAGCCTCCTTTTACCCTCACAGACGATGAATCGGGTCATGGCGACACTGACCAGCCTATGACAGGAGCTGCACCTGCGAACCCACTAAAAACATCTAAGGTTATCCGAAAGCAAGAGAGAGATGGGCAGAAAGGTGAAGCTCGCAAAGAACGTCGGAAGATCGAGCAGCTCGTCGATGAAGAGTTGCATGCCAACGAAACCATTTCTGGATTGGGTACTAAACATACCGGTCAATTTCGATACAGAGCGACATCACCATTGGCATATGGATTGACCGCTCACGACATTCTTATGGCTTCTGATGGCCAACTCAACCAGTATGCTGGCTTGAAGAAGATGGCTGCGTTTAGAGACACCGAAAAGAAGAGGAGAGATAAGAAAAGGCTAGGGAAAAAAACACGGTTACGGCAATGGAGAAAAGAGACCTTTGGCAACGAGCACGGACCACAGAAAACGTTAGCTGAATTACTTGCTGGCAAGACTCTGGCGGGTGGAGAGTCAACGGCGAGTGGAATCTCGCAAGCAGTCCTAAAGGGTGGCACGAAGGGTAGGACACGGTCAAGGAACAGTAGAAACAAAGGGTAGGCGCCTTATCTTAGCCTCAGCTAGAGAAATTATGCAAAACCAAACTGCCGTATTTCTGTACAGAATCATATGTATATTTACCACAGGTCTTAGACTACATACAGTGATAAAGGTACCTTAGACACCTTGTGGTAAGTCTGTAACAAATCTCGGAAAGGTACGGCTGGCAGGGTTTCCTAGCGCTTGCTCCCTAGCCTCCTTTCGCATTGTTTTTTTTCTCACCACCAACGAACCTCACTTCACCATCGACGACTCAACGTCACAACCTCTCCACTCAATCCCGTGTTGTTTTATTTTCATTTGCACGGTTACTTAATCAACCGCCAAGATGGTCGAAGGAGAATTGGTACAGTCGAAGAAGTCCTTCATGGGCATGCCGGTACGTTCCCAGTGTCCTGAACACAAAAAACCCGAAAATATCGCGCCATGAAGATCAATCGTGTTGGCGGTTCTATGAGCTCTATCGCACTTGTTACAGCTTCAATGCATGGATGTGTTTGCTTCTCACCAAGCTATTGATCGCCATCTGCCAGATGCTTTTGCCATGAACGGTTCAGTTGGCTAACACCTTGTGACAACAGGGCTTCGTCGTGGATTTTCTGAGTACGTACTGCCTTTTCAAACACTCGTAGAGTATCGCACGGCGGTGCTAGAGAGGATGTTTACTCAACGACATGCGTATTTCGTGTTGGATACAAGGGCTCAAGGTCACTGATTGATTTGTACAGTGGGTGGTGTTTCTGCCGCCGTCTCGAAAACAGCTGCTGCGCCAATTGAACGTGTCAAGCTCCTCATTCAAAATCAGGTAAGCCTCCGTGATTTGCAATGTGAAGCTGTAAAGCACGTATATCGCTCAGTCATGATTCCATACACTTTTCTTTATCAACACCTGTAAAGCATTGCAAGATAAGTCGAAGATCCGATCACAATGGTCCTGTTTGATTTTTTGAATCCATGTATTTTTTGGCGTCGATGCCACGCCACTAATGATTCTATCTACTCCTAGGATGAAATGCTCAAGACTGGCCGCCTGGACCGCAAATATGACGGCATCGCCGAGTGCTTTTCCCGTACTACCAAGAATGAAGGCATTGCATCTCTATGGAGAGGTAACACCGCCAACGTTATCCGGTATTTTCCCACCCAGGCTCTTAACTTCGCGTTCCGCGACACCTACAAGTCAATGTTCGCCTACAAGAAGGACCGTGACGGATATGGAAAGTGGATGATGGGAAACCTGGCATCTGGTGGTGTAAGTAGTTCTTTTTCTGGGCCACGGAACTTTAGCTAATGATGGCAGGCTGCTGGTGCCACTTCTCTTCTCTTCGTGTACTCCTTGGACTATGCCCGTACCCGTCTTGCCAACGATGCTAAGAACGCCAAGAGCGGTGGAGATCGTCAGTTCAACGGTTTGATTGATGTCTACAAGAAGACTCTCGCCAGTGACGGTATCTCTGGTCTCTACCGTGGTTTCGGTCCCTCTGTCCTAGGTATAGTTGTTTACCGTGGTCTGTACTTCGGAATGTACGATTCGATCAAGCCTGTCCTTCTCGTCGGTCCTCTTGAGGGTAACTTCTTGGCCTCCTTCTTGCTCGGCTGGACTGTCACAACCGGTGCTGGTATCGCTTCCTACCCGCTCGACACTATCCGTCGACGTATGATGATGACTTCTGGAGAAGTGAGTTGCCAATACAGCTTAAAATTAATTTTAGGATCTCACTAATCGTTGCACTTAAACAGGCCGTCAAGTACAAGTCATCTATGGACGCTGGTCGCCAGATCATTGCCAAAGAGGGTGTCAAGTCACTATTCAAGGGTGCTGGGGCTAACATCCTCCGTGGTGTTGCTGGTGCTGGTGTGCTGTCCATCTACGACCAGGCCCAGCTCCTCCTATTCGGAAAACAGTTCAAGGGTGGATCCGGATAAATGCACTACAGCTTGCGTATTGGTGCTTTACAGAATGAAAATGCTGTTGTTCCAAGGATCGTTGTACTCGTGGGTTGCGGGAAGGACGTGGTATTGTGGTATGGGGACGGGTGGATGCATATGGCGGTGCAGCAGGTGGTCTGATGCTGCTGTACTTTACAAACCTGGCAAATTTCATACATGTACTTCTTCATCTTGCTTCACACTCCGCTTGGTTCTAATTCCGTTACTGTCTACGCCTTACATGGGAAGATAGATTGTATTGGCGGACGGGGGCAGTTTCGATGGTTTAGTTCACGAGCCTTTAGAATGGAATACATACACTTAAGTCGCAGCTTTCTATTCATTGCGTAAAATTTCCCATGCACTGACCCTCTGCGAATTGTTGCGTAATGCTCAAACAACTAAGGTAACCCCTTGCTACAAATGTAACAAGCAGCCCTCGTTCTGAACTTTGTGCCAACATCTTAGTTATTCAGTTCTTGAAAATTGTATGGATTACGGATCTTCTAGATATTCAGCAGCGGAATAACAATACTCAGAAGCCTCATACCCTCCGCAGTGTATTATACTTTGCGCTCTGGGGACGTTCTTTCTCTAACTTGGTTATAAAGCTAGGTACTGGATATTGTGGTCGTTTGCGATTTTTCACTGTTCGATAGCAGGGCTGACGGCCTCTACAGCATCACCTTCCACTATGTCAGGCATACCAATCCATACTCAGAGCCCCATAAGCGCTACAAAAGCTTCCACAACATCTACTCCCTCGAACAGCTATGAGTATCCTCCGGCGCAGCCTGGAGCCGCCGTACCTACGCCAACTCAGACAAGAAGCTCAACATCTCAATACGCCCCACCACCACCCCAACCTGGGGCTGCCCCTGTCCCAGCCCCTGCCACAATAACCCCAAAGGCAAGCATTTCCCCTCCGCCCAAAGCTGGCGAGAAGCCAAAACCGCCCGGATACTACACTCCTGTTCACGCCAGGCCTACACATGTAACTAGTCAAGCTCAGCCATACCCACAGCAAATGTCAATACCTCCACCGGAACCGTCATACCCCGGACAACCGCCGGCGTCTATAACCTCAACGAACCCAATTCCGTCATTGCCACGGCCTTCGAACCTCTATTCACCAGTTGAGACACTACCGCAGCCTTCATCTACACATACAGTTCCTAGCGCGAACGAGGGAACAGGGCGACGGAGCCTAGAACATCCTCCGGGGTACATACAAAACTCACATGCAATGGAAATGACATCGGAACAGCGGCGAGCAATGCAGCAAGAGAGTCAACCGAGGAGTATAGGGTTTGGTGAGAGTAGCAATGACAACGCTGGCTACGGGCAGGAGGAGAGCGTATGGGATGTAGCCAAAAGATTTGCAAAGGAGGTGGGGGATCAAGTCACGAAGATCAATGAGAGGTACGGAGGAGGGAAACCGTAATCAGTGAGAATTACGGCGATGATATGACTGGGGCACCAGAAAGGATCATCTCATTACCGAGATAGTAGTGAAATTAGTCATTTATCGAAGTTTACGATCAAAAACGAAAAGAAAACCCGCATAATGTTTGAGTCTTCAGCCTGATAAGATGACTGTGTTTATTGACTCAATCCCGGTCGCGGTGAAAGAGCGCCATTATCCTTTCCAACCTTGTCCTTTTGCCCTCGCTGGATGTGCTCAAGTCACACATGTCTGAGAAGGATTAGCTTGCCTTGTCGTGCAAATATAGGTGTCTGGAGATAAGTCAGTGGTCTTGGGGGCGGGGCTTGAATCTCTCGACGAAGGGTAGTCTAAGAACGTCTCTATGTATACAGCCAGTATACCAGCCTAAATGCCATGAGGGAAATGGGGACTCGAGTTGCTTTCGCCTTTTATTCACAGAGGCCGATCAATGTTCTCGCCAGCGAACCGGGTGTGCACATATTCGAAGAGCAGGATACATCATCGCCGGTAGTGCGCTGTCAGTCACATGGGCGCAAGGATATCATGCCTTCAATAGAAGTCGACCATGGCTGAGATGGCTCAAAGGTTGCCATATCATGTAAAATCTCCCTCTCCTGATTCTGGAACCGCCATAACCAAAGTCCACCGTTCATGCGTTCTCTCATCAGTCTCCGAGCTCAGACCGTGCCCATGGAAGATATCTGGAAGCTAAGAATCGGTGCACGGAAACCACGGCTGTACAAATTCAGAGAAGGTGGGCGGATGTAATTGGACTTTTCACATGTCAGATGATTTACTAAGAATACAAGTATTCACGTTGCGCAGCAGCTTAGTGTTTTCACATCTTTATTGAAGCCCAGTGCAGCAAGCTTCCAAGCTTCATTCCATGTGAGATATGGATGAAACATAGCCGCCAGTTCTCGGGCCTTGATCTTGTAACGAATGGCAAGAGATGCTTCCATTACAAGCTCGCCTCCTTCTTCTGCTAGCACACACGCACCCACGATGCGATCATCGGTTTTATCCCGTATCAGCGTTACGAAGCCCCCAGTGCTCTGCTGTACAATAGCACGAGGAAGGAGATGAAGGGGAAGGGATGACGCCTCAGCATCGATTCCACTAGCCCTAGCCTCTGAAAGACTAAGGCCAACGCCTGCGACGGCGGGAGAGGTAAAGATGACCCATGGAACAACTGTGTAGTCTATTGGCATTGGTTCTCGGCCACAGAGTGTTCCCAAAGCATTGAGGGCAGCGAGCTTTCCTTCCGCAGCAGCGGTGTAGACGTATTGGGGGGAATCAGCAACGCAATCGCCAGCAGCATAGACTCCAGGAATCGACGTTTCCAAAGATTTTGAAACTATAAATCCACCATGCGAGGTGTTGGCCAGCTTAATCGCAAGATCGGAGATATCTTCCGTGTTGGCTTGGCGACCGGCTGCAAGGAAAAGCTTGGATGCCGTGAATGTGCGCTTGCTCTTTGATTTAACGACGACTTCGTCCCCATCAGATACCACCGAGGTGACATCAATGTTCACCTGAACATCAATTCCTTCGGCCGCTAAGTGCTCCATGAGGCCGATGCTTATGTCATGATCAAGATTGGAAAGAATCTGTCCGGATCGCTGTAATACTGTGACTTTCGACCCTAATCGGGAAAACATCTGTGCTGCTTCCAGCGCAATATAACCACCACCAACTATGATGAGCGATTCCGGTCTTTTGGGCTCGAAGTATGCGGTTTCATTGGTCAAGTAATCGATCCTGGCAAGGTCGTCAACCAGTTGGCTCGGAAGGCTGGTACGGACTCCAGAGGCAATGATCACACGATCCGCAGGCAGAATTTGAAACGGCGTCTGATCTTCATGTTCACAACGGACCTCCACGACTATTTGATCGGCATTGCGAACAAGTTTACCAAATCCTTCAATGTACTCAACATTGTCCAGGTTTGCAATAACATTGGCATACTTTTCCTGTCGAAGGCCCTCAACAAGCACTCTATTCTGTGCAGTGAGTGCAGCAAAGTCAGTCACCCTGTCGGTGGCATTGGAAATGCCGTGAAAAGGAGGAGAGTTGTTGTGGGGGCCAGTAACATGTGCCGCATGGATGAGGAACTTGGAAGGAACTACAGACATGTTAAGATATCTCCTTTGTTTAAAAAACTCATTCCATGACATGTACCGCAGCCGACGTTCACACAGCAACCTCCCATTGGTAAGCCTTTGTTTATCATGGTAATGCTCGTGGCTTCAGGTGCAGCTGCAGTGGCCGCAGCAAAAGCAGCTGAGCCGCCACCTATTTATGATTTCAGCGTGCGTCTTATCACGACCCAAGCGGAAATGGACCAACCGATGATGATCAGTCGATGATTGGCATTCCTGTAGCTCGAATTCGACGATGGGCATTGCTCTTCCGATGCCATTGTCTAAAGCATAGATTGACACGGAGTCCGCAAATTTGGTCTGGGAAATTAAAGGATTCGTATGACGCAGTTAACTCATATATTTAAAACTCAACTTGATCAAATACAATCGAGAAGGATTGATGGTGATTAAAAGATCGAGAAGATTCAATGAGATTGTAACTCAGTGGCCAAAATATCCTACACCAGGTTGAAAGTATATAATCTGAGTATCGAGATGCAAAGTCTCTTGGAGACGGTTGAATCTCAATACGACTAACTTGTAGAGCACCAGTGCTGTTGAGCTTCCTGCCTTGAGCTTCTAGGGCAAGTAGTTGTTTCTTGATACACCTAGTGGCCTTATTTTCCTCCTTCGGGAGTTGCCTAGGAGCCTTAGACTAAATCTGCTGGATTCGATTGCCGTCTTGGGAAGAAACGCAGAGCTTTGCCGACCTAATTTGGTAGCCGAGGCGAAAGCGCAACCTTAACAGTAAACAATCTGCTGTCGTCATCCCGCGCTAGAACCCAAGACTGCAGGTGCCCATAAGGCTGATTAATCATGGGGAATCGTTCTGCAGCTCCTTCCCACTATCGTCGCATGGGAAAAGAGCGAGAGGATATCATGCTTGCCGAGCCTTCTCAAGTGGAAGACTCGTATACCAAGGCGGGGCTGTCGGTCCCAGGCCGTTTCTTGCTCCTCGCCTGATACTACGGCGCTTCTCCCCAGTTATGTCGTCGACAAGGGATCAGTTGCAGTCTTCAGCACAGTCGCAAAGATATGCCGCAGCGGAGAGCATGTTGCAGCAGTCCCGAATGCCCAGAAACGATAACACGGGCCTCCATGGATTTATGTTGCCCGAAACGCAACAACAATTGAACCAGATATCGGCCGTCCCATTGTCGCCACAAAACAGCCTCGCGCAGCAATATCAGAGCAATGCAGGAGATCAAGTGCATGGATACGAAGGTTCACTGCTGGGAATAGTCGACTCTCCGAAAGAAATCAAGGAATCTTTTGGCCAAGCAGAACTAGGCTCATCGTCTGGGCTTCCTGGAGGTCACGGTTCAATCCCTCCTGCAAAAGAGCCCAGAGGTAGTATTGGCACTGTAGGACTATCAAGCATCAGCAAGGGGAAAGAATGCCTGGAAGAATCAGACCCTATAAGCCCTACCAGTTCGCGGGGTTTCATTACGCGAGGCTCGACTGGAGTTGCAGCGCAAGGGACTACCAATGACAGTGGCATAGCAGATTGTGAAGATAAGGACGACGTGGGAAAGCCCCCATCCTGGAGCGACTTAAAGACCAAGGCGGGAAAGGAACGGAAGAGGCTCCCGTTAGCTTGTATAGCTTGTAGACGGAAGAAAATACGATGTTCAGGCGAAAAACCGGCTTGTAAACATTGCTTGCGTTCTCGAATTCCGTGTGTTTATAAGGTCACCGCAAGAAAGGCAGCACCGAGGACTGACTACATGGCTATGCTTGACAAGCGTCTGAAGAGAATGGAAGAGAGAGTCATCAAAATAATACCTAAAGAGGAGATGGCGAGTGCTGCAGCGATAGGAAGGGCAAACGTCAGGCCTCCAGCTTCTGGGCAGAATCTCAAGGCTCAAAGTGGAAAGAAGAGGGCCGCGGGAGAAGCCTTTGGGCCTGACGTTGATGAATGGGCGCAGTCAAAGACTAGCAGCCGGCCTCCTAGAGTTCTGGACTCAAATGAGAATAGATTGCTTATGGAAGGCGCCGAAAATTTACCATCTCCAGAGATCCAAGTACATTTGTCTGAGGTCTTCTTTGACTGCTTGTCTGGTCAAGCTTACCATCTTTTACACAAACCAAGCTTCATGAGAAAATTACGGTATCTACAATATCTTCATGTCTGGAATTATCGAAAGCACTAACGTTTCTCTAGCGCCGGGACTGTGCATCCAGTACTCATTCTTGCAGTCTGCGCTGTTGCAGCTCGTTTTTCTACACATCCGCAGGTTAATACAGAGCCAGCGTTTCTTCGAGGAGAGAGCTGGGCAGCTCCCGCACGAGAAATTGCGCTAAAACGATACGATGAGCCAAACATGACGATTTTGACTGTTCTGTTGATCCTCGGTTTACATGAGTTCGGCACCTGTCAGGGTGGGCGGAGTTGGATGCTTGGCGGTATGGCCATGCGAATGGCGTACGCGTTGCAGCTTCATCGGGAGCTCGACCATGATTCAACCATGCGGGACAATAAGAAGGCTACAGAGCTTAGCTTCACAGATCGAGAGATCAGAAGGAGGACGATGTGGGCTTGCTTCCTCATGGACCGTTTCAGTTCGTCCGGCACCGAGCGCCCAACGTTCCTGAATCAAGACAATATCAAGATTCAATTGCCCGTCAAAGAATCGCATTTTCATATGGAAATACCAGGTTCTACAGAAACTTTGGACGGCGAAGTGCTTAATCCAGTCCCACCTGATACCGGTCAGGTTTCGAATGTGAAAGACAATATGGGAGTAGCTGCCTACTTGATCCGAATAATTGCCATTTGGGGATGCGTGATCAAGTATCTCAACCTGGGTGGTAAAGAGAAGGACACTTACCCCATGTCAGATCCCAACTCTCAATTTGCACAGCTGAAAAAGAAGGTTGATGGTTTTGAATCATCACTGCCCTCTTCATTACAGAATAACTTGGAGAATCTAAACAATCATGCCGCTGAGAAGACCGCAAATCAATTCTTGTTTGTGCATATCGCCTCCAATCATGTTAGATTGTTCCTGCATCGCTTTGCCATCCCTTCGGGGCCTGGAGGAAGGCCGCCCAATGATGTGCCGAGGTCATTTGTTGCTGAGGCTGGTGCTACGGCTATTGAAGCGGCCAATCGAATATCGATGCTCCTTGAAAGCGCGGCGGAACACCAAGTCGTTGCGCCTTTTGCTGGCTACTGTGTTTTCTCATCGAGCACCGTCCATATCTGGGGTATTTTCTCTAAAAATGCAGGCGTAGAAACGTCCTCAAAAAGGAATCTCGCCCGTAATGTCAAATACTTGAGCAAGATGAAGAAATACTGGGGCATGTTCCACTTCATGGCCGAGAACCTTAAAGATATCTATCGCGCGCACGCCGATGCCTCGCTCAAAGGCCCCGGTACAGCGGAAGCAGGCACCACAGACACTAGTATCTTCCAGTATGGTGATTGGTTCCAAAAATACCCTCATGGCGTCTCATCAACCGATTACGAAGATCCAGCCACAACAATAAAGCAAGAGTCAGGGAACGACGCAGCCTTGAGCCAAAAATCTGACCTCCAGAGTGTTGAAGAATTCTTCCACCAGCTTTCGCCCCCTACAAGAACCGGCCCCCATGTCAAAATAACAAAGAGGCCTTCCAGTTCGCACTCAGGTACCCAGCCATCATCACAGCCTCTACACCACCAATCCCACAACCCCTGCCCGATCGACCCTCACCAGCCGCTTCTTCCTCAACCGCTTTCATCATCCCACTCACTATCTCCCGCCTCGTTTCACACCCCTCCACTCTATAATCCACAAACTTTTGCACCAACTTATCCCCTCCTATCGTCTATACAGCCCAACAAACTTGACCCCACCATCGTCTACAGCGACCAACCCCAAACCTCAATTTGGCTGGACTATCCCCACCCGACTCTCCAGAACCACTACACTGGTGATCTACAGACGAGCGCATGGTATATGCCGTTCAACCTCAATCCACCGGATATCCGGAACCAGGAGGACTATGGTGGCGTTGGGAACTTTGGAGCTGATCCTGGTGGTGGTTTAGGGAGTCAGTGATAGAATCTTCGTCGTGTTCGATGTGATTCTCGAGGGTTTTCTCAACTTGGTGTGGTGTCAACTGGAAAGGATATACCGGCGTTTCCACTTCGATTTTTAGGACTAACAAGGAAAGGGCTTTTGGCTTCTAGATATCCCTGGGCGCAATGGAAGGAAAGGGTGATGAGACGGGATCAATTAGCGCGGGGAGGTTGTGATTCTTTGTGTGCTTCACACACCTCTATAGTTTCTACGTATCACAATCTGGAAGAGAAATATTTAAAAAGCCCCCAATTCTAAGTTCTCGCTCCTATGCTAACTCCAAAATCACAATTGCACAAATCTTCCATGGAGCTGACGTCAAGCGAAGACGCCAGATTCGATTAGTAGCACTGACTCTTGAGTCTTGTAACAGTAAAGTGATGGACCACGACGGAGGAAGCATAGAGTGAAAATCGGAGTTTGAATCGAAAGAATGGGAAGCAGAAGGACACGATATTAGATGAATAGGATGGGGGAATGGCATGAGAAAAGTTCCATTTTCTAGTCGAAGATATGCTGGGTAGATGAATCTAAGCGGAGTGGACGTAGAGGGAGGTGGTTGAGGTCGATGTGGAAGGTTCCCTTCCGGGAGAAGCCCCTCTTTGGGGTTTTTACGAGGACAGATATTCGAGTATTCGATACTACGAACTCTATATTCCGTTTGAAAATAGAGGTTGTCAGTGGAAGAACGGCGGAGGGGAGTCGTTGAGGTTGATGTGGAAGGGGTCTCAATTTTGGGAAAGAGCCTCTGAAAGCTTCTCTGATTGGAAAACCCATTGACTTTTCTCAGGAAGAAGAGTAGCCATAACTGTGTGCATTGAATTTTAACCAATGAAAGACGACAGTTCAAGTCGAAGTGGACACCCTCCCAATTGGAAATTTCGTTGAAGATTTTTCTGAATCACAACGCTTTGAAAGGATGAGAATGTTCATGCCACGGTATCATCGATTAGAGGGAAAGGGGTCTTCTAAACCAAACCAACTCCACGCGGGCCCCAGCTGCATAAATCGCCCTCTCTACTCCACCCACTTCAAACTCCAACACCCCCTCCCCCTCCAAAACGGCACAATCCTCACCCCGTCCTCCCCCCTCACCTCCTCCCTCACAACCTCCTCCCCCTTCCAGACCTCAATCTTCTCCCCCCTCTCATCCCGAACCCCATAAAACTCCCTTCCAAACCCGCCCAAAAACCCCTCTAACTTCTCTCTCGTAACCTCCCTTTCAGAAAGCACTCCTCGCTCACAAGCGAGTTCCAGCGCGGAGAGCACGAGCTGCGTCGCATACGGCTGCGTAAACACCCCCGCCGCAATCTTGCCGTTTGACGGAAATTTAGACGAGATGGGGTGCGGGGCGCTGTCGGTGCCGAGGAAGAATTTCGGGTTGCCGGAGACGGCGGCGCGGAGGATGGCGTCGCGGTCTGAGGGGAGTTTGGCGACGGGTTTGCAGAAGTTGATGGGGTCGCCGGCCCAGTCGTCGATGGTTAGGGAGAGGTGGTGCGGGGTGATGGTTGCGGCGATGGTGGGGCCGCACGATGAGACGGCGGAGACGGCGGCGGATGTGGTGATATGTTCTAAGATTATACGGAGGGACTTTGGGGGGTTCAGCTTTTGTGGGTGCGTGGAAGTGGCTGGGATGAAAGATTAAGGGCTTACTGGGAAGCGAGCGTGGAGATCTAGGAGGGTGGGGAGGAAGCTCTCCTCGGCGTTCAGGACTGTTACTTTATCTCCCGACGGTGATTCGCCGTGGAGGTTGAGTATCAAATTTTCTTTCTCCATTTCGGCAAAGACGGGGTAGTAGGTTTCGTAGTTGACGACGCCAGATGCGGAGTTGGTGGTGACCTGTGTAGAACCCTAAGCTTTGGGAAACGTTGATAGTATTTTGAGGGGAAAGAGAAGAGAAAAGGGACTATTTACGAAAAGAGGAAACAGTGGATGACTTACACCTGCGGGATATGACTTGACCCCAGTAACGCCCGCTTTTCTTGCTTCTCTAATCGTGTCCGGTGTGATACTTGGGTGTAGGTACAAAGACATGAGAAATCTGACGTTCGGTTCAATTTTTTGAAGATAGCTGCGATAGGAGAGAGCATGTTCGACGGTCGTGATTGGAGGCACCAGATTTGGCATGACCTGACTTATCAGTTATCGAGGGTTGGCTTGTACCCTCAAGAGATAATACACGCACATATACTATGTTTACTCCACCCTGCCGTATGATTTTGGTAACTGCTTCGCAGACTTCATTATCTCGAAGATGAACGTGGAAGTCTGCTGAAGCTGGAAGCTGGATGTTCTCGAACTTCTGAAGAGCCATTGTAATAAACAGTAGCAAAAAGTCAGAGCAGAAGCTAGGAAATAAATTTGTTCGTAAATGACATCAAACCATGGTAGCAGAACTATACTCGGAAAATGGATCTCTACTGAAAGCAAGTTGACACTAGATTGAGTAGCGAGCGATGATAGAGACAGTTGGATGGAATACAAACAATGGAAGAACGTCCGAACGTTCAATCCTGGGCGAAATACTCTATTGAAGGAGCTTGATAGACAAGAAGCGATTTTAACCGACGGAACCGAAGGGTTAGTGTCGCAGTAGTATAGAGGTACCGGCTGGATGCTCTGTGCTACTCCATAACAACATCTCTGGCGACAAGTCAGGCTGAAAGAAGAGCCATTCATGAGTGCTGGACGTAAAACAATGGGTCGCCAACAACAGCCTCTCCAAGACGGGCAAGAGCTCGATATTTGCACGAAAACTGAGTCTGGGGATGACCATAAGAATTGGTGGCAAAAATCACAGCAATACCTGATAAGAAATGGTAGGAGTTTTGGAAAGATTATCTTACTGCTGGCTGTGGTGTTGATTGGGGTTCGTTTTATGCTTAATCCTTGGGATGGCATGCGATATAGAAAGGTTTGTATGGCCGGTGCAATTGCATTGAGTACTATGGATCATCCAAGCGCCCGACCGATTCCCTGCTTCGAACATGTCTTTTTGTTATTTCGCATCTACCCAAGCTACTTTCTCTATATGTTTGAAAACTTCCGAGCCACAACTTCCTGCACTGACACTGAACGCAGACTATTGAGCCAGATATGGTCAGAAACCACTCGCACTACAAGCATAAAGCAAATTTCACATTTCACAAGCCTTCTGATTTCAGTTTCATCCAGCTGATAAACGATAACATCGACTATGAAGGAAAGAAGCATGTTAGGGTTCAAGGAGAAGTCAACGTTATGTCATCCACGGAAGTAGCCGAATCAGATATCCATTCTCAACTCGAGTTTCTTGTTTCGGATGCCTCTTTGATAGGACCGCAGCTGTCGATTGCAACAGAATCTTCTTTAACGATCAATCCTCCTCGTTTCTCGAGCGCCGAAGGCAATCAATTTCCGGGGGCCACCTCGGATCAGCCTTTCATGTTCATCTTCGCAACCATATGGGTTTCCCCCGGCATCACCTTAGACACTTTTCGCGTTTCCACTGAATCCCTGTCCATCGCATTCCATCCCAACCTGAATTACACTGTGAGCAGCCGTACCCACATTTCGTCCAAATCTGGCCACATCACCGGCCCCTTAGGTGCCCTCTACGAGTATAAGAAACCTTTGTGCACCAGATCCCGCGAAACAATCATCGACACCGGCTCCGGATCCATCCAAGGAACCTATTCCCTCTATGATCTACTTTCCATCTCCAGCAGCTCCGGTTCCATCAACGTCAACATCGAGCCGAAGGACGCCTCTTCCTCCTCATCCAAACCCGCCCGACTCCGCATCATAACGAGCTCCGGCTCCATCCAAGCCTACGTCCCCTTCCTCTCCGCCAGTCTCCCTAACCGCACATACGAGACAGACATCAGCTCCACCAGCGGCTCCATTGACGCCACCCTCTTCCACGGCAAGCGCACCTCTCTGCACACATCTTCCGGCCGCATCTCCGCTTCCCTCTCCCCCTACGGCCCCAACACCTCCCGCTCCGATCTTGACGTCCACACCATGGCCGGCAGCATAGACGTCGCCATCGAGCCCTCTCTTTCGGACCCCTCGGCTCCCCTGCGCCTCTTCTACGCCTCCTACCGCGCAGGTTCCGCGAGCTTGCGGCTTAGGTATCCTGCGCAGTGGGAGGGGGTTATTGAGGGGAGGACGGGGACGGGCAGTATGCGTATCAACTGGGGTGGGTTGCAGATTGTGAGGGACGATAAGAGTTTCGTGGGGCGGTCGATTAAGGGCGTGAAGGGGGAGGGGGAGGGGTTGTCGAGATTCCAGGTTGGGTCGGGGAGTGTGGATTTGAGTGGGTGAGGGTGGTATGGAGAGCGAGGTTTGGAATATGGGCATCATTTCGATATGGGCTGGAGGGAATCGTACCTGTTTAATACTTCGACGACTTAACGAAGGGAAACCTCTACGAAATAACGGATCAATACTTTGGACAGGAATTGCTCCGGCGCTCGCATTATAACGACTTGACGATATCACGATAGGATGATAATCAGGAAGATCAAAGTCTTATGGCCACGGGTTTCTAAAGAACGGATTAACTTTTACTGAGTATTTCATTCTACGGGAGGACTTTTTGGTAAACAGTGCTACTGAAAGAATAGTGGTTCAGAGAGTCAAAGCCACGGATGAATTGCTAAGCACAAAGGCGTACTTTTCACAATGACATTAAATCCAAATTATCAGTCATTTTGCATATGATTCTAAGACGATAAATGTGAGCGCGAGCGTAGGTGGTTTGGAGCTAGCGTGCTCGTTGCCCCTGACTCCTCAAACCGTGACTCTGACGTAGTTCTAGCCATATTTACTGTGTACACTAAGCCATTGCGACGCGGCCAAGCCCAACGAACTTCTGGGCTGCATTGCCAGCACATATCTGACTCGAGTAGTTTTGGAGTAGGTATCACCTGGTGTGTTCCCATTGCTGCCGAAGCCAGCTATTTCCATCTGTTAGTCGGTATGGCCTCCCAGGATTAAGTGGGTAAAAGATCCTATTCTATTCGCTTTGGGTTTTAGCCACAGCCCTTGTCCTGCAGCGCCATGTAACCATCACAGCGAGCCAGAAGCCTATTCGCGCTGAACATTTCCCTGGATGAGTGATTTGTCCCATACTTGCACCTATCGCATCTGCAGCCATTGCGTCCTGCGGAGTATTGGCGCTTGCGTGATAAAGTGTGGTGGACGTGACTACCACTACCACTCAAGCAGGGAAGATGCTTCTCTCGAAAGAAGCAGCCGCTTCCCTTCCATGAACTTTCCAATATGTCTCTTTTCAACTTTTCAAGAGGGGAAATGAACGGTGCCCATCCTTGACGAGTGAGATCAGCCTGCTTTATCGCCCTGCAGTCCCGTTGACAGGCGGGAGGCGGCATCAACCCTGGTCGGGAAGCTCGGGCCACCAGAATTTCTTCAGGAACGAAAAACTGTAAACAAAGCAACTCCGTAAGTTCACCATAGCTGCCAACGACCCATAATCTTCGAGCTCTCGATCACTGCCTGACTTCTTAACCTTGAGAATTCAAGAGTAGTTTTCTTGCAATGAAAAGTGCATAACGGCTGTCCGAAAAGGCAAGACCGTTGGCACAACAGAAAACTAGGCGGTAACATGAAGCACCGTTCCCGAAGAGCTTGCTTGCGACACCGACGTCTGGGACAGCCACTGCAAACGCAGGTAATTTGATGCTTGTCAGTGCTAAGAAAGGTGCTCTGGGACTACATCCTCTGTTTGGGGCAATAGTCGCTTGACCATGAATCCACCACCGCCTCCGCCTCCGCCTCCGCATGGCAATGGCAATGGCAATGGCACTGGAAATCGAGGATCGGGTCTACCTCCTGGTAACTACGATATCTTCATAATACCCCCGCACTCCTCGGGTTCCGGTTTCCTTTACCTTCCTTCACTGCAGCCGCACCGGAATAGCTTCCTAGCTGGGGTAGGGTGTACGATGTTGGCGATGGCCATTTGGACTGTGGTATTTCCAGTACTCAGGGAATGGTTTGCAACGATAGTGGCGAGCGGTGGTGTTGCTGTGGTTATTTTGTTGATTGGGGTTGGTGTTGCGGGCTGGGCGTGGGGTAAAACACAGACGGAGACTACGAGACCGCCAGAGGGGGCCGCAGGGGGGGCTTCCAGTGCGCACGCTGAAAATCCCCATAACGCCAATGGATATGCTGGTAGTACACCAGCCAGTGGTCCAACTCCTCAGTATACGCCTGGGCCTGAGCCACGGCCACCTCCTCCATTCACGCCTGGACCTGAACCACGGCCACCACCCAAGCCTACATGGCAAAGAGCAAACACAGGACCTGACAATGCCAATGGAACTGCGAACACAGGTACTGCAAAGGGTGGATGGGAAAAAGCTAGAGAAGAAACCCGGAAGAAAGAGGAAGTGCGAAAAAGGGTAGAGGAGCTACGTAAAAAGCGAGAAGAGGACGAAAAGGAGAGAGTACGGCAGAGAGAGAAAGACGCTCGTGAAAGGGAGCTTAGAGAGCTTAGGGAAGCTCGCGAGAAGAGAGAGAGGGAAGCGCGCGAGAAAAGAGAAAAGGAAGTCAAGGAAAAAGCACGAGCATCACCTACACCACCACCCCCTCCCTCACCCCATCCCAGCCCGAAGAAAACCGAGTCTTCAAGACCGGCATCTCCTTCGAAAAGACACCAGCCTCCCACGGCTCAAACGGCGACGGAAGATGATGCTTACTCGTTTAGGCCTTATGACAAACCTAAGCGACCTGTACATAAAACCACATCCACATCAGCATCATCAATCTACTCAGAATCCTCCTACGCGCCCTCTCAATCAACCAGCCGAACGACACCTCCGCCCACGCACCGTGGCCCATATCACAGCAAAGATCCCGACAAGATCGTTCTCAAAGCCGTCTATTCTTTCAACAACACATTCACAAAACTACCAATTGCCCAACTAGTCTCCGGTGTCGGTTCTGTAACTGACGGGCTCATCCTACGCATTACCACCGAAGGTCTCTTCATAGATGACGACGTTCGAGGGGTTCCTCAACGCGAATGGGACGTCAAAGCATGGACGCTAAAATTGGTAGAGGTATGGTGTCCCCACCTGCATTCCTTGGGAGCAAGTTCTGGCTCCACCCCCGCGCCCCATCGCACTGGCATGTTTGGCGCCAAAAACACGGCGGCGACGAAAGCGCCCACGGGCGAAGAGTCGGACCGCTTTGTTGACGGCCTCACGCGTGCCTGCAAGCCCGTCTTTCTTCCTTCTGCGAAACTCGGCGCGTTTTCTTCGAAATACAGCTCTTCTAACTCCAGTGCGTCCTCACAGAGCGGTGAACACAAGGGATTACATGTCCTGCGAGCGAGCATCAGGGATCAGGATGGGAAGAGGTATGTTTTTGTGCTGCAGGAGGAGGAGGGCTGGAAGGTGGCGGTGGGGTTGCAGCGGTTGAGGAGGGGGACGCAGGTTAGGGCGTTGGGGGTTAGTGGGATGGCGGTGGGTGAGACCAAGGGAATTTTGGAGAGTATGGGGTGGATTTGAGGATAAAGGAGCCATTCTCGGAAGTTGTTGACGCACGGGCCGACTGGAATGTCAACAAAACCGCACACAACTTCAACGTTCCCACATACCGACCGCCATCACAGCAGCAGCACACATGTACAAAATCCTCCACATATCAGTGAACCAGGCACAGCCGCACAGCATTAGCATCAGCATCAGCATACAAGCGATGGAGTTTTACATTCTGTTTGCGATTTTTTTTAGATACTTCATACCCAGAGATGGAAGATGCGGTTGGATAGTTGAGATGGAAATAGTTGAGATGAATAGAAGGTTCGAATTTTTATTGGGTGATGGGGAGCTGCGGTATTGCCATGCTCGTATCCTCATCCCCCCCATGCTCTTCTTCCCGTTTCCCCCACCTCCCACTTCCAATCTCCCATCCCTCCCCATTCCCTCCTCCTCCTCCTCCCCCCTCCTATCTCATTCCCCCATCATCCCCCCGTCCCTCCATCCCCCCATCCCTCCATCTCCTCTCTCACCCCCCCGTCCCATACCCGTAAACTCCCCCGACATCAATCCCCACACACCCACGAATCTCCACCCAGTAGTACAACCAATCTACAAACAGAAAAAAAACCCCCTTCCTCTGTCACTTCTCAGGGCGGAGGCTTGGGCTTGGGCTTGGGGTTTTTGGTTTTGAGGAGGTTGGATGGAGGTTGGATGGAGGTATGGGTGCGGGCGGGGGGGGGGGTGGAAGATTGGAGTGGGAGATGGGAGATGGGAGATGGGAGATGGGAGATGGGAGATGGGAGATGGGAGATGGGAGGTGGGAGGTGGGAGGTGGGAGATGGGAGATGGGGAATGGGTGGGGGGCAACGAATTGAGGAGGTGGTTTGGGTGGGTTTTGCTGCCGAGAGGGTTGGGTGAGGTGGGTTGTTTGAAGCGAGAAGATGAGACGAGGATGCCTATTGATGGGTCTCGAAACGGCGAGTGGGGGTGTGAGAAGAAGTGAAGGAGATGCTGGTTTAGTATCAGCGCTGTGGTGTGGTAACCTACTCTAAGTTCGTTTAGCTACTGTATATGCGCGTTGAAATTTCTTTGTTGTTATCTGTTTTGTGACGTTTCTCTATTTATTACAACCTTACCACTTCGTTGCCACCAGCAATTTCGATGTTGAGCATCTTATGCTTTTTCCCTCGACAACCCCAAACAATTCGCCATACCAAAGAAAATGTCTATGCTGCTGTACACGCCACCGAACATCTCCTGGCACGGGCCCCTTGCAAACACAGGCACGTCCGTTAAGCTGTGCACGCCCTGGTCGAGGTCAGTGGGTAATGACCCGTTCATCACGAAACCGCTGATAGCATCCTTGTAATTGACATAAAAGTCGTTTTTAGGGAAGCCTGTGATGTTGATTGCAGGCAGACGCGGCCCATCCTTGTGAACCTCGTAATTCTCGCGACGATCGGGGTCGGCGCCGATGGCGGAGAACAGAGTGTACCGGGGATCCCAGTTGGCGGGGAAGAAGGTGCCGTTGGTGTAGTTGAGGGAGGTATTGTTGTGACTTGTGGAGTTGGTCATTGGTCCAGATTCGGATTTGGGGTTGGTGTACTGGCTTAGGCCACTCTCGGCGTAGGTGCCAATCGCTGAGCGCTTTTTGCGGTCTCCGTTTTGTGCGGCTAGGTACTTCGTGTCGACACTACCCATGACATCAAAGCCATGACCATGGTCAGCGGTGACAAGGACTAGAGTGTCCTTGAGGTTTCCCAATGAAGTGAGCTTCGCGATGGTAGCTTTGATCGTGTCATCCAATTCGAGGAGCTCGCCGAGGGCGCGGTCGTAGTCGAGTGTATGCATCTGCTTGTCAATGGAGGCGGCTTCGGACATGAGGAACCAGCCCTTGTCAGCACTGCGGGTTTGAAGAATGTCGATGGCTTTCAAGGTCATCTCCTTGAGACCTGGCTGGTCGGTTGCAGATTTCTTCTGGCCATCGGGAGAATCTTTATGGCCAATGAGATTCTGAGTATAGACATTGCGGTCCAGCCACTTGGCCATGTTAGAGACAGAGAAGATACCAAGGGTTTTGGACTTGTTGTCCGTCTTCTGGAGCGACGTGTTATTTTGAACAACGTTATAACCTTTTGCGGCGAAGGCAGCATAATAGTCTTTGCCCAAATAAGAGGTAGGACCGGGATAGAACTGTTCAGCTCCTCCGCCGAACAGAACATCAGGTCCGGTCCAGTTAGTCCAAGTATAATTGGTAATACCGTTGAGGTACGAGTCAACCACCTGACCATATTGACCACGATCTCTAGTGTGCGCCGTGAGGGCCGCCGGCGTAGCATCTGCGATAAAGGCAGTCGAAACAATACCGACCCCTCCGCCTGTAAGTCTCCTAAACATCTCTGCAATAGTCTCAACCTTCGGGTCATCGAATGGGTTCTTAGAGCTATCGGCGTAAACACCCAGTGCATTGACTGAGCTCTTATGACCGGTGTAGAGAGCGGTGGCGCTGTTGGCGCTGTCGGTAATGAAAGAGTCCAAAGAATGCGTCATTTGATGTCCAAGTACTGGGAATTGATCCATTTGCATTTTGGTCTGGTAGCGGCCATTAACCATCTTGTGCGCTATGAGGCGTGCCGCCGTAATCATATTCGTTGTCATTCCATCGCCAATGAAAAGGACAATGTTCTTGGTCTTCCGGACTGATTCAAGGTCACGAACAAGCCATGAAGCAGAGGTCTTAGTTCCGTTGTTGTAGGTGAGGGTCGCCGTGTATTCGCCAGCTTCGTAGAGTGCAACCTTGCGGTATGCCTTTGCTGTGACATTGACAAGGGAAGGCTTGTATGCATCCTTAGCAAAGAGGTCTAGATGGTATTGTTAGCCTTTCCAGCACTATATTAACTACCATTCCTAAGGGGATCCGTACCCTCAAACCAGGTAAAGTTCCAACGCTCCAACTTCGGTTCTGCTTGCTTGAAGTATGCAGAAGCATTCTGCGCTGTCCCATTACCCTTCGCTATCGTGAATGTAAAATTTGGGTCTGGTTTGCCTCCATTGGCTTGGCTTCCATTAACAGGAGCGTGGACCTCAAGACGGATGTCAAAGTATTGGCCAGCAAGGAAATCGGTTCTGCGCAAGCTGTCAGCAACGGCCCCTCGAACGATGGTCTGGGGGAAATACTGATCCGGAGGAAAGACGCATCCAAACGTAGGGCATGCTCCCAATCTCTGAAACGTCTGCGCAGTCGTAAATGCCAAAAGCGACGAGGCTGCCGCAGCTATGGAGAGGGTCCTGGAGAGCATGATGTCGGTTGCTGGCGACCTGCACAGAAAGAAGCCAATGGTGGAGATTCCCAGCAATTTGTAGCTCCCACGGCTCCCAGCATGGCTCCCATGTCCCCACAGTAGTGGTAGTCGGCATCGTCACCATTGCCCTGCGTGAATCTTGCATTTCGTTGCATTTTGATCATCTCGATCCCACGTGCGAGAATGGCATTTGATTGTTGGAAAGTTCAGACTGCCAAGACTATTGCCAAGCGCCGTTTGGGGCGGGCGAGAAGCCGCGAGATCCACGAAGAGAACGCCTTTCCAATTTTGTATGACCTTGGGAAGTTGTGATTGGTTAGGAGTTTCCATGATATGCAGCACGTTGCAAGCTAGGCCATTGACGGCAGGTAGTTCGAATATGGTGGATTGGTGACAAGAACGCAACTGCAATTGTTCGGTCAGATCCATTTGCAATCGACAGGATTTCCTGGAAGCTGAGTTAGCATTCAGCTCATGAGCTGTTTGGCGGTTAGAATATCGTACGCTGGAGAGTGGAGAGGTCGACATGTATGTGGTCGGCTAAATACTGGAATTTCGGAAACCCTTCATCACCACACACTGTTCGTGCCATCCAGTGATCGGCCTCTGATTTGTTTCTGTACATCACTCATCACTTATACTTATGTGACGATTAATACATGTATCGAACCAAAAGCATACTGATCTGCATCAAGTAAAAACGGTGCGACTTGAACCAGCTGTATGGAGATTCACAAGAGCGCTGATGGACCTGCTTTCTTTCAATCTCAGCGACGAGTTATTCCAAACCGCTCAGGGTACTGTATGAGAATTGGAATGTTTACACGTGAAAACTAGTGGAGATGACCGTGACCAGGCTTAAGCCATAGGTAGTTCTGAGTATATTTCATAGATCGAATTAGATCTAGCTTAAGTGAGATGAGGAATCATTATGTCAACCTCCGAGGCGCTCATCTTCCACAGTCTTCCATTAAAAATTCTAAACGCTGATGGTCTGATTGACACCAGAAAAAAGAAGGCATCGGAACAGGTAAGTAGTTCAAGGTGGTAACAGCGACCCTTCTGGAAAGGACGGTGGAAAAGCGCAACGGTCTTGAGGCAGGATGATATTACTTATTCCAAGTAGGAGCTGTAGAGCTGAAACAGCTAAACGAATAAGATCTATGACTATGAGGCCTTTCCCTCGGGTTGATGGGTTGCGAGCTCTTGTCAGTCCGTCCATTTTCTCGTTCTACAGATACATTTTCATATCGGCAGAAGAGATTCAATTCAGTTGAATAGAACTGGTTACGTGTTGCAGACTGCTTTGCGATCAGACCCGACTTTCACATATTCGATGTGAGCGCTCGATATCGTCAAGCCGTTTGCTTACTTTCAGCAATACCGAAATTTGTAAAAAGTTGATAACGACTTTATTATCGACAGTGCATGCAGAAAGGTACCGAATACAAATCGAACTTCTAATTTGAGAACCACCATGTATCCCTCGAGACCGCTTTATACATACGCATAACTTCTTCTTTCTATGGCCTACTGTAACCTGGGTCCTCCTACCTCTTGTACTACGCTTGTTCTATCTTAACTCAAAGATAATGCTCTTCATCATGTTGCGGATTCAGTTGATCGGAGTTATCTATTTCTAGGGGTGTACCATGCAGGTGCTGGGATCTCAAGGCGCCGAACCATTCTCAGCATGACGGTTGTCATGTTCAGAATCCTCTGTGCCTTCTTCCCTTTGGGCATCTTCCTGTCTTTCCCCATGTGTCTTGTGATTTTTGAATACGGCAAGGATTCCAAGATCATAGCAAGCTTTCATTGATCCGGCAATAACGAATGCAACCCAGAACAGATGGGCACCAGATAAAGTGCCGGTGATGACGGGTCCCAAGCTCTGACTGGAAGTTTTGACAACGTTGATGATGCCCATGGTTGCGGTTCTCTCGGCTGGAAGCACCACAGCAGCAAGGAATGCCGAGCGAGGCGCCGAATCCATAGACTGCGTGCACGATCGCAGGATTAAGAATGTCATGGCACCATACACAGAGCTCGGTATTGGTATCAGAGCAAGCATGACTGCTGATGGTAGATGTGTGAACACCATCGTCTGTTTTCTTGTCAGACACAAGAATAGACTAGACCCCGTACAGAGATAACCTACCTGCACAAGTCCAATTCGCTTCGAGATAGATGACGCAACTAGATTGGATGCTGCGGATATAATACTAGTGACAAAGAACAACGTGCCCAATTTGCCCTCGCGCAAACCGAATTTGCGATTGAAGAAATATGTAACCCATGACCTTATCACCCCAGGAAATCAGCCTGAACCCGATTGTGATCTACTGGCGAGGTACTTACGAGGGGACCAATCCTGATGCCAGTGCATCAAGGGCAAAGAGCAGGCATAGGTTCGTTAAAATGATCCGCGACTCCTTGCTGATGGACGGTAATATCGACTTCCTCGCTGCATCAGGCTTTTGAGCATCATTTCCGTTCCCGAGTAAAGGTGACGTTTCTGAAGGGTTTGCAGAGTGTGACTCATCTTGACTCGTCGCCTGCTTGTCTTCTTTCACCACCTCGCATTTTACACTCATGAAGAACGTCAGGCAGAGTTTGACTAGCCCAAAAACACTGTATGCGAAAAAGACAACACGGTACGACCGTACTTCATCCCACCCTTCTCTTGACTTGAGATGTTGAGTCACCCAGCCGCAAGTTATCATACCAAGCGCTCCACCACCGGTTCCGATGAGGTTATACCAGGCAAAGACATCGCTTCGGGAGGCGTAAGGTATGAGCTGTGCAAGTGTGGACTCCTCGATTGCACGGAACGGACCTATTTCATTTCCACTTGATCGATAGCTTGTCAGATCAAGTTCGCCAAGACTTCTTATAATAAGTGGGTTTTGCTCACGCTGGACTTATCACTCCGATGATTGCCCCCGCAAGCAGTCCCCAGAAATTACCAACCGTTGCAAAGACTACGCCACTAAATGTGACCATAAGGGCACCTAGTGCCAGTACCCGTCGTCTGCCCAGCCAGTCTGCAGTGAGCGTCAAAACGAAGCTTATGAGAATGTCTCCCACCAAGGTTAATGTCATAAAAAGACCGATTTTGGTATCGGATATGCCAAGTGCAGACAGATAGAGAGCGAGTATGAGGGTCGACGAGCCATAAGCAAAGAGGCGTATGAAGCGTTGAAGGATAAGCAGTTTCGCGTCTTTGGAGGAATCGTACAGTGCTACAAGCCCAATTTCTTTTGCAGCGCGGCTGGGCAGGCCAGCAATACCGTCCTTTGTCATATCGCTATTCTGTACCAATGTTAGAAGGAAGGTTGTGAACAAAACATCGGTAGAAGGAAGATGGGACAACTAGGTATAATTAACAGTTTGTACTTTAGCTGTGCCGCAGTTGCGACAGGGGACGCATGTAGCAGAGAACGTCATATCTGCTTACATAATGCAGACAAACCTCATTCTACTGGTAAATAGTTCGTCTATCACCCCTTTAAGCTTGCTGTACTACGTTGTCGTGCTACAGCGAGCCTGGTTGAGCAATCTCTATTCCAAGGTGGACGGATGACTTTACTTAGCTAGAGTGTCATAAGGCTGCGTTGTGACCGCTGTGTACACTGTGAAGTAACTTTCCTATATTGACCTTTACTCACTCATGGACTCCATCGTCTAAGCTTTAGCATAGAGACATATCTATGTAGTAGCGTACAGTATTTGCTATGCTTTGTTGTTTGTCTGTATAGCGAGTACCTAGCCGCCTCCAGAGGATATCCCTCGTTAAATTGGAGATCTCCCGGACGAAATCCTTATCCTATGTCTAAAACTATTGCGCAAGGCCGACTTGAAGTCAGCACGCTTGCTAAGACAAATAAGATGCATACAGTGAGCTGTGACGAAGCGTGGTATCTAATTGACCCTGTCCTACAAGCTCCTGGCCAGCCTAATTTGCAGTAAATAAGCGGTAGTGTCTGAACCAGTCCTGAAGGCCCCAGTTATTCCGGGCTCAAGTGTGATCCTTGTTTTCGGCCTTGGACGTTGAAATATGCTATACATACCTGAATAGGATTGTTCCAAAGAGTGTTCACATTTTGGCCGATTCGTAAACCAACATTGGAGAGGTTATGGATTTTCCCCATGAGATGCTTTGCGAGAGACTCGCGGATTTGGTACACTGTGGTGTGAATACAGCCGGAGATCGGACAGGTTTTTGGGATCCAACGCCTTCCTTTCCATCCGTCGAGGTACTGCTTGATTGTATCGTTGGAAAATCTGTGTACTTTCTTCAAATGCGCACGCTAAGTTTGCCGGCCTCGGAACAAGACTGTGGCATGTGCATTCCTCAACGATGCACTTTGTCGGCTCGAAGCTGTTATGATACAAGTAATGTTTGATAAAGTCGTTTTTCGTATAGTAGAGAAGCCGCGCTCGTATGCGCATTTTATCGGGGTGACTGCTCAATGAGAAGATATAAAGCATCGATTTGGGCCAAATTACATGTTATTTAGCATATACACAGCGCCTAGATAGTGCCATAGCCATAGGCTGCATGCACTTAATGAAGAAAAAAAAAGAAAAAAGGTATAGTAGAGAAGGGTCGGACTGCAATGTTCCGTCGCTTCATCGCAAGTTCGAGGTGTTCAAGCTTGATGAATACGCTTGATATGCTTGTTGAGCCTGCGATTAGTAGAAAAAGAGGAAGTGCAGCCTTCTTCTGAGCACTTAAAGGGCTTGTCATGTGTCTTCGTCTCCTCTCTTTCTGGCGCAAAATCACAACGAAGAACATGACTTTACTCTAGATAGTATTTATTATGAATAGTATTTGTTATGGATGATGTAGTCGCACCCTAAACGTGCGTTAGGACAAGCAAATGTGAACAGAGTTGGCTCGTCTTTGTAATTTTGAGTCATCATCTGCGCTCGTGATGCGGTAGAGCTGATCAGTACTTCAAGTTCTTGATAATATTGATCTTAAGTAGTCAATCGGTTGACAAAAGCTGCAGGCGATTTCTTCAATGACACATGATCGGATTTGAATGTCAATGCGTCTGTAATGACATCTTCAATGCCAGCAGTCAAGGTCTTGTCGCTGATGTCATCGACAACTTGGCTCAGAGATTTCTCTTCTTCAAGAAGAGCTGAGTCAATGAGGAAGTTCTCTTCATAGTCTTCAGAAGTGTCAGCGTTCTCTGAGATTCTGATGAGAGCTTTGAGCGTCACATGATGTTGTTGCACCTGTTTCCCTAGATTCCCTCGGTCCATGTTGCTTGATGTTCACGAGACCAAGGCTTCTAAATGAGCATTAATAGTGACTCAAAGTAACAACGTATGTAAAGAATAGATATCTCTGAATTCGTTCTGAAGCTCTGCTCTGAGTGCTTCTTGTCTTCATGCCTTCAGATTCAGCTTGCGAAATTCAGCCTGAACACGATATCGAACCTTGAAATCGTTCTCATTCAGTTCTTTTTCTCTGCACAGCTCAGTGATAATAGCATTCGACAATCTTGACTTTTTATATGAGGTGACAGTGATTGCGAATTCTAAATTGAAAGAATCTTCAACAGTAGACCAGGTTTCTTCTGCTTGAAGATCAGAGTATTTAGCAGTGATGTCTTTATTATAAGTGATACGACTGTGCTCTAGTGTTGCAGCTACAGTCGAGATTGCTTGTTCTTTGATCTTATTCGACAGTTGCCAAGATACAAAGCCGCCTTCTGCTCATTCTTGTTCACGCTGATTTCTACCAATTTTTCGTCATCAAACGGCAAGTTCAACCCTTCCGTCTTCTCGTCTGCCTTTTTGCCGAGCATGATGGCGGGAGGAGGTCTTGAACGAGTCCCGAAGCTAGACACACACGCAGCCGATTGAGTCTCGGTCAAAAGCCGTTGCTCGGCCAGAGCTCACTGGTATGAACTCGGGGTGTTTTCTGGATTGGTCTCAGCATTCAACGATGCTTGACCTTTCCGTCAGGGAAAAGTGAGGTCTGTAACCGGGATTTAAGGGGCCAGACTGAGTGTTGAAGTGAGGTTTCTCATCTCTTGTTGAGGCGCGGAATGTCAGAGATGTACCGCGAGCGCGGTACCAAGTACGAAGAAAACAGAAGGTGTGATGAGTTGCAGAAGATGTGGTGAGTTGCAGAAGATGTCGAGGTAACGAGAACGAAGAAGTGTTATGCAGAATGTAAATGAACAAGTGAGATTAGACTCGCGTAATGGAACTGGGCAAGTGAGGTTAGGCTCGGCGGGATGCCACTGGATCACACCGAGGTGGGACCCGACAGATGTCAAGCCGTCGGTGAGGTCGAACCCAGAGGATGTCAGCAATGTGGGGGAATCCACAATGATCGGGTTCGGAGATGGAGATTCTGGAGCGGTGGCGGTGTGTGTGGATTGGACGGTGCGGTCGGGCCGTGTTGGGTGTCGGCATCACCAGTGAAGGCTTCGCAATTCATCGAGGGTTTGGACTCCCACGTGGTCGAGGGTTTGGGATGCAACAAGTGAAGGCTTCGCAATTAGTCTGTGACTTGATTGTTCCTGTCCGACGGCCGTATCTACCATCTTATCTATTGTCTTTTTTGTCTGTTCATGCGATGAAGTTTTCGCCTCTCTGGAGGAACCACGGTCTAGAAACTGCCTCTTCTCGCTTACCCATCGTTCGAACCATGCTTCGATATCCCGGTCCCTCATCTCTACCGTCAGATTGCTGTTCCAAATCATATCAGACTATCAATCAATCTGTATGCAGAGAGACATATTGAAACTGATCCTTCTCCACAACTGTGGGCCCGTCTGGCCGATTACTGGTTTCCCAAAATCTTCTTCCATCATCTACCAAAACTAAAGACATGGGATTTCCTCAGAGCGGAAAGCTACCTGCTCAATCATCCCCTCTAAAGTCCACTCATAGTTAGATCGTGAAATCGAAGAACCCAGAATCCCAAAACCCATACCCAACCCCCCATCCTTCCATCTAACACATATGAGCCAAAACTCACATATATCCATCTAGAAAACCAAAAACTTCAGACCTCCGCTCCACTATGTTACAAAACCACCCATCTAAGCCACAGTCTCCGCATCCCCATAACGCAAGAACCGCAAGCCAGGCACACACACACTCTCTTTGCTCCAAACCCAAAAAGAACGACGAGAAAAAAAAAAGAAAAAAAAACTCGCTCTGCTATGTATGAGCAGGGGAAATGTCAGATGCGTAGGTTAATACTCTAAGTACCTGAGAAGCTGTAAGTTGGACCGCTAATCAAACTCCCCCCTCTAAACCCCCCCTCCCCCTTTTTTTTAAAAAAAATACTTCGACTCTAAAAATTCGACATCCGAACCCCCCTTCCCCCCCCCTCACTCCGTTCATCGAGGTCTCTCACATTAACCAATACCCACCGATTCAAAAAAAAACTATCTCAAGCCTCTGAAGCCCTTCTCTCAAGCCCTCCTCTCACGCCCTCCTCTCACGCACCCACCACCTCCACTAACCCTCCACCAACCCTCCACCAACCCTGCACCTCCCCAACACACCAGCTCCACCACCACCCACCAGCTCCACCACCTCCTCCACCAACCCTCCACCACCACCAACCCTCCTCCAGCTCCCCAGCACCCAACCCTCCACCAACCCACCTCCTCCACCAACCCACCACCTCCACCACCTCCACATAAACCAATACCCACCGATTCAAAAAAAAACTATCTCAAGCCTCTCAAGCCCTCATCTCACGCACCCACCACCCACCTCCTCCACTAACCCTCCACCAACCCACCGACCCACCACCTCCACCACCTCCTCCACTAACCCACCACCTCCTCCACCACCACCACTAACCCATCACCACCTCCTCCACTAACCTTCCACTAACCCACCACCTCCTCCACCAACCCTCCAGCTCCCACAACCTTCCACCTCCACCTCCACCAACCCACCTCCACCTCCCACAACCCACCACCTCCCCAACCACCTCCACCAACCCTCCAGCTCCCCAACAACCCTCCTCAACCCCCAGAAGACACCCTCTTCCCTCTTCCATCCTTTCCTATCCCCAGCTATCTAATCTAGAGAGACAAAAATTAAAAACATCCTCGGCTTTGCGTGGATATTGTGATGCGTCAAAGGTAGTAAAGGTTGGTTAGGGGGGTACGAGTAATGAGTTAAGGCGAAGCGAGTCAGGTGGCGGGGGAGGAACGGAGGACGGGGGTTTTTCTGGTGAAACGACGAGGAAGCGTGTCAGTGCGCCGTTCAATTCGTACTGGCGCTGGTTGTGTGGTCCACCAGTCATGATTCGATTCCTGATATGTGGATAACACGATCGCTCAACCTTCAAGCTGCTCGAACGACGAGAAACTTTTCAACCATCAGATGTATGATTCCAAGCTTTTGTTGGCTACATTGTGTATTTACATGGGCTATCTACGTTCGCCCCCATCAAACTCTTCTAAAGAGCGTCCAACAGTTTAGACTCCTGATGAGTTCCATCCAGCTGTCCAATTACCAATTAAATCTTGGAGCGTTCGCGTTTCCGAACACCCACTTTTTTCGATTAGAGGTCCGATGGTATTACCCCAGCTATTTTGCTACAGCACTTGACATCATGCACAAGAACCTTACATCAACGATGCGCTTAGTGGAAGCGACCGCGACGAGCTGCCTACATATACCGTCTTTGGGTAGTTGGAAATCACCCAGTTCTGACTTGCAGTATCCCAGTTCGAGATATCACGTCTTAGAATGTCGGCGCGGAATGTCGTAGAGCTGCCCGGTTGAATGGATACACGCTCGAAACCACGCAGGACAACCTTGGGATCATAGGGGCCACCGAGGGAGATGTACATCTGCGGGACTTCCTCACCGGCAACCTTTCCTGTGTTGGCGACGGTCGCGGTGACTTCGTAAAGGACGTCATAAAGTCCTGCGTTTCCGCCGGGAGCGCCGCCTGCAGGGAGTAAAGGCTGCGGCGAGCCATCCTGGGAGCCGGCAGGAACAAAACCCGGGACTGCGTAGTCGGTTTCGTTGGCTGAGCTCTTGAGATCAGTGAAGTTGAGATATGGGTATATGTATATCGGGACCCGGTTGATGTTATTTGGGAAAAGGTAATCAGCAGTTTTGTTGGAGATGCTGCCGAGCGTTGGTGCTGGTCCGGTCGTGCCAGTCGTTGGTTGGTAGGGACCCGCGGAAGTCTTTTCGACATTCAGATTCGAGTACGAGAAAGTAGTATAGCTCAATCCATAGCCAAACTCGTAAGACGGGGCAATGCCCCTTTCGTCGAAACTACGGTAGTCGATAAAGACTCCTTCGCTAAAGTCTTGTTGAGGAGCGTTTGTGCCAGCGTTCGGAGTATAGAGCAAATCGGTGCCAAAATCCTCACGGCGAGCGCCCATGGTGAAAGGAAGCTTCGCACCTGGATTGACGCGTCCGTAGAGAATATCAGCGATAGCGTTACCAGACTGTTCGCCTGGAAGACCAGCCCACAAGATGGCAGTAACATTTGGGTTATTCTTGTACTCGTCGATGAGGACCGGGCCGATGGTGTGTAGAACAACAATAGTATTGTTACACAAAGCAGACACGTTACGAATCAAAGTATCACCACCTTGCCATAGGGTGAGGTTCTTACGGTCGCCCTCATTGCCATCCACGCTAATGTAGCCCTCACCACCATCAGCATTGGCAAAGACAATGGCGACACTCGCTGCGGTGGCAAGTGCCTGAATCTGGGTGCCGGCAAAGTTATTCGTGATTGACTGGAAAGAGCCAAGGTTGCCCACAACGATGTTCTGGATAGCAGTCTCCGGGGTTACAAGGTAGGGGAAGTTTGCGGTTCCACTCCCCCAGCCCATGGCGAGAGTGCCGTTGTCGCATCCACGGTCTGGGCAGCCGTTCGGGCCGTTTGGATTATCACCTGCATCATTGCCGAAAACTGCCGTGAGCTTTTCCTTCCCAGTCAAGGGCAGGGCGTTGTTGGTATTCTTCAGTAAAACAGTACTTGCGGCCCCGATCTGGCGGATCAGGTGTCTATGGTTGGTGCGGACATCGACATGCTCGTTGATTGTCGTGTAGCCCATTTTGGCAAGGAAGTTCTCGGGACCATATGTTTCTTGAGTCCATGAATCGAAGTTAATGGGGATCTGAGCATGGTCGCGACCAACATAATACCAAGCTGCTATTATACGGGTGGCCATGTCGTCAAGACGCCATTGAGGGATAGTGCCATTGAGGACCGCGACTGTGAGATTTGCACCCCAGTATGAGGTTCCGGAATCGAAGGTGACATCGCCAGGCATGGTCATATCTAGCCCAGCTAGTGCACCGCCAACACCAGAATGTTGCGCAGCCCAATCACTCATAACGAATCCTTGGAAGTCAAGCTCACCCTTCAATACTTTGTTGAGCAACTGGCTGTTCTGGCAACCGTAGCTGTTGTTGACTTGTTGGTAAGAGCACATAACAGCTCCGACACCAGCTCGGACTGCGTCTGCGAATGGCCTGAAGTGGGTCAGACAACTCTAGAAATGTGCCCGGAATACGCTTCACATACCATAGGTACAGCTCATGCATCGTAGTATCATCGATGTTCGAGCTAAGGCTGTCGGTGATGTTGAAGCCGTAGTTGTTAGACTCGGGAGCCTGACGGAAATGCTCTTGCTCGTTGCCAATGTAGTGCTTGGCGCATGCCATGACGCCCTTGCTCTGGATGCCCTTAATGGTCTGGGCCATCATGATGCCAGTCAACACCGGATCGGGACTGTCATTGCCAGTTAGTGGGTGCGAGACAATGGGCCCAATGTCCTCGACCAAGCTCACCTGAAACCTTCCCAGTTGCGGCCTCCTTCCGGTGCACGGCCAAGAGGACCTGCAACTGGTCCCAGTTGTATGTCCACACCTTTTCCTTGATGCTCTGCGCCCATGGCCTGGCCGCGAGCATACGCGAGACCTTTGTGGAACGTAGCAGCAACGTTGACACCGGCAGGAAAGGCGGAAACGAAGTCGGCTTTTCGATGGTTAGCCATCCAGTGGGCCAAACCGGAAGTCAAAGCAGCATACCAAATCTGACACCAAGGGGAGAATCTTGCAAGCACATGCTGCGGAAACCCAGTCGAGGGATCGCACCATTTTGACCGACACAACGTTCTCCTTCCCAGCTATGTCCGTCAATAATCTGCTGGTGTTTCATTCCTTTCAATTGTGTACTAACCCAACACCAGTCGTCAAATTGACCTTCTCGAGTAGGGTCAGCTGCTTGACGAAAGCCCGGGCTTTCTCGTACGCATCTCCCCAGTTTCCTGCTCCGGTTCCCCAGGGTGATGGGTAGAAAGGCTCTGATGTTGGTTGGCCCGGAACTCCATCAGCGGTAGGATCGGGCGAGCTCGCATTAGGGTACGTTGAGTTAGGGAACTAGACAGCAACGGTGAGCTTTGGGTTCCACCAGGTAGATCTGTAGGTAGATTGTTGATGAAGAGTGACTTACTGGAGCTGTCAGATTGCCCACTTGTGCCCTGACGAGATTCGACGCCACAAGGCCCAATGGCGCAAGTGCGGTCAGCCGCATTGTTGGATTGAACTGCGCTTAGATCCGCTAACTGTTGGTGTTGGTTAAATACCTGATGTGGGGTAGCGAAGGATAACCTGACGATGACGATGACGATGAACAAGGGACAACGGCAAGGGCAAGCAAGTCAACGGGTTGGTTGAGGTGGGTAGAGCAGGTTTATGTAGTACGCACGACCCTCGTCAAGTTGCTGCTTCTTTACGTACTACGGTACTCGGCAGGAAGGCACCTTAGGGAGGGACTGGGTAGGTCCTTTTCTTTAGGGAGCTTACCTAGGTAGAGAGCATAAAGTAGTTACGAGGAATGTTTATTATTCAGGATTGGGTAAAGTAAGGCTTCATCGGCGGGGCCTCGGGCAACACCCCGCTATTCGTTCATGTTTCTGAAAGAAGTCAGGGCAGTGGTAATCGGCAATCTATCTACCAGCCTCTCTCTCTAATCCCTTCCCCAAGGCACCGAGGGATGAGAGGGAACGCACTCCAACCTTTGCCCGACTACTTATTCAGTACTCGAACCAGGGACTGACGGTTTGACGGTGGATCAAACCGACAGCGGACGGCGCTCCGTTAGACCTTGAGAGTTGAGACACATGGCCCGCAACTCCTCTCCCATCAAGTCCTAAGCTCAAGCTCAAAACTAATTATAATAATGTCATGTGACGGGGAGAAACGAATATCCAGAATCAGTAAACGAGATCCCGATTCCGCGGTGGCAACACTTTCCTTGAAGCTCTGATTGGTCCTGACACTCTCGTTACGCCTGTCCCGTCTTGGGTACGGAATACGATTATACGAGTACACAGTAAATGTACCCCGCAGATTCTGGGGTTGAAGCTACAGCCTACAGTACCTTAAAGTACCCGAAATCGGATTCTTTCGAGGCATAGGAAGCGCGCACTCTCGGTACCGTTACGTCTTCAAGTCGCATTGCTAACATCAAATGCGGTAACGCCGAGATGGAGGTGGAGGTAAGACCTTCAAAGAGTCCAAAAAGCAAGAGATGCTATTCTAAGGCTTTACCCCGCACGTGAGCGAGCTTGAGCGATGTGCTGACTGCAGCTGGTGCTGTGTATCCTGCAGCGCACCAAAAGCCACAGACATCACGACGAGGGAAACAAAACATGATGAATGGACAGGTGTACCTCTCAAGGCACCTGACTGGAAAAGCATACAGATAATAATAGGTATGTACCTAGGTATCCATCAATTCAGCGGGCACTCCCCGACGTTCCGATTAGCGCCAAAGAGGCTCGGGCTAGAACAGCCCGGTGTTCGCCATCAACTGGAATATATGGTATGCCTACCTGAACACTCAGTCAACTGCAAAGTCTTCGAAAACAGCTCCACTAGCAAAGTAGTAAGTACTTTTGGGTAAGTCAGGACACTCGCGGGCATGAAGCTTTTTGTAGGGTTGAAATGCATGTCAACATTAGCAAGTTGCAAGGCATACCTGGCTCTCGGAACTCGATGGCAGATATCAGAGGAGAAAGGAGATCGAGGCTCTTTCACCTCAACGATGTATCTCCCCGTACCTGCCGATTATGTCATGCAACAAGGATCATCAGAGGAAGAAAGCCCGGAGTCCGCAGCGACGGATCCGGGCACGGTTCTTCCCCGATGCGTAATCTAGATTCGACGATGCGCGAACCCAACTCGCTCATCGTTCTTCATGATTCCATCGCTTCCTATCCCGTTTATCAGCAATCATGTGTTCTCTTCCCAGAAATGTGACTTCGGTTGGTTGGTCCAGTAAGCGAAAGAGCCTCTTTGGATGTCTACCCTCCCTCTTGTACTGGTGTAGACCTCTCGAGATCATTCGTTTCCGTCCGTAAATTGGCCAATGTTCTATGAGAGACCGGACGGTAATGTGTCGGACTGAAGACTCCAGCAACGTCACATCGAGGAGAACTCTGGGCCATGAAGGATGTTGATATATCTAAGAGAGCACATTGCCGTCCGACGGTAGATTGGTATCTTTATGAATGCTGAGGCGTATCAGCGACGTCCAAGAAAGTCGATCTAACAGCTGCATGTCCTCTATACGATTGGAAAGTATCATGAAGAAGATGACTAAAGACGCACACAGCAATAGCTTCCCAAGTCAACTCCCAAGCGTTGCCGCTTGTACGTGGAAGGCAAACAGGAACATGCGATGCGCAAGCAATGGCTAAAGTACGAAACAGAACTATAACGGACGACAGACTGATAGAGATGAGGTAGAGTTGTTTCCACTATGCTCCAAGTGTTTGTGAAAACCTCATGAGGCCTGCTACTCTCCGTTCTGTGCTAGGTACCTAGTGTTTGCTTCACTTTCTGTAGACCTTGTCTATGGTGTTTTTATCGTCTTGTCATTCTTGATGTAAAAAGCCGAAGCACGTGCCCATCCAGGTCTTTTCCACAATCGAGCGTTACTAAAGACGGAAACTGGCAAGCAGAATTGAAATTGAACGGACTTCAATCTTTCGGGCACGTCAGGAGGTAATTCGATTAGCTTTATCGAATGCTTTGAGCTGTGAGCATTAGACCAGTCTACCTGACAATGTCAATAGACTGTTGACTAGGGCAAAGAACGAATAACGATATCCTAACCGCAATAATCTGTCAAATTAGCCAAAAGAGGATTCTCAAAGCGAACGACGTAAGCTAAGCCGAGAAAGGTATAAGTCAGGGGTCGGAAACGGCCCGCAGATCTCCCAATCGAATCAACTTTAAAATGATGAATCCCATCTCGTCGTGCTCCTTTCCTTTCAAAATACGACTGTTCTATCATGAAAGCGACTCAGAATCACAGAATGCCTTGTATTATTACTTTCAGCGAATCGCCGTTCTCGCTGCGCAGCCAGTCGAGAAGGACTTTGTGATGGCACTTGTTCAGGGGTTGCAGGAGCAAACTGCAGATGCAGGGAAGAAGGTACATTATGCTGGCGCATATCGCGTGGCCGTGTGCTTGCACGTCAAAGTTAAATCGCTTGAGAGGGGCCACGAACCATTCGTCTGGGCTCAAAACCCCTGAAAAAGGGCCCTGCGAGAAAAGTTCCGTTGGGTTCAGACTCTCCTCGGCATTTCGATTCCAGCCGCATCCGTGGCGTTTGATTTACTAGAATTTAAAGCTCAAGGACCACCTGAGGGGGCCGGGCAGCTGTCATGACCCAATGTGGGCCATGAGAAATTCTCTACCGCCCATGGGAGCTGAATTCTACGCCACTAGTCGCTGTTTCGGTCTTTACTGTCTTCCTACAAAGGGATTCGCGTTGCCTTCTTGGTCCCGTTCGATGCGTGATGTGTAGATCTAGCCAGGTCAGGCATTGCAGTATGTAGTAAGTGGATGGTGACATGGCTGTCTGGACTGCTCGTGGCGCCTTTCTACATCAAGACTATCGAAAGCCTTCCATTACCCCCCAACGTTCTCCCTCGGTCTGTAGCTTACAGTGATGAGCTCGCACTACTTGAGCCCGTAGGAACCCATTTCGCTCCTGATGTTTGACAACATTGAGTCTTTCTAGTCGCTTCTTTTCTGTCTTCATCTACTCTCCTTCAATGTTTTCTGCTTAATTACCCACATTCACTACAATCTTTCCCATTTATTGCTTTAATAGTAATCATGAAGCCAATTTTTACTGCTCTCTTGCCCTTGCTATGGGGAGCTGGCAAGGCACTTGCTGGGAGACTCTCCTTAACCGACACGATCACTTGGGGTGGTGACAACAGTCGCACTGGATACCAACCGTCAGTACCCCCCTCGTCTTCCTTGTTCAGAAGACTCATGTCATCAAAGTACACATAATATGGACCCATCTGTGGTCGGCAGTGCCCAGTTCGGACAGTTGTGGAAGGCATCCCTCCCTGGCAACTATGGCGGCAACCTGGAGCAGATCTATTCGCAGCCTCTAGTCTACACCCTTAATGATGGCGTACAATATGTCTTTATCGCTACCACACAGAATAATGTCTACAAGCTCGATGCGAAGAATGGCACAATCGTAGCATCGAGGAACCTCCATATCCCTTTCTTAGCATCAGACTTGAACAATTGCGTCGATGTCTCTCCTGCTATAGGAGTCACGGTTAGTAAAAGCTTTCTCAAAATCTCTGTTACCCTGGCTACCTACCATATCTCATACGGCGTGTAGGCCACAGGTGTTATCGATCCAGCTACTGACACCTGGTACATCACCGCCAAAACCTATGTCGATCAAAGCGGTCAAGTCAAAGGTGTTCCAAATGGCCGTTACTGGTTTCATGCCATTGACGTGAACACTTTGGCAGAGAAATCAGGTTTCCCCAGACCGTTGGAAGGCACAGTTGGCAGAAACAATCCAAACCGTATGTTCCAAGGTGGAAGTCATCACCAACGCCCAGCACTTCTCAACACTGGCCAATACATCTATGCTGGCTTTGCATCGCATTGTGTAGAGTATAACTTTACAGGATGGATCATGGGCTGGGACAAAGGCACTGGCAATCTGGTCGAGCATTTTACTACCGAGGGTGGTCCGGAGCCCAACACTACTCCCGGCGGTGGAATATGGATGTCAGGCGGTGGTCTCGCAACCGACGGCAAAGGTAGCATGTTCTTCGCTACGGGTAATGGTTATTCCTCGCAGCTGGATGGAACTCCGGTGCCGGGCCGACAACCTCCAACCGCACTCGAAGAAGCGGCAGTCAACATGAAGATCAATGATGATGGTACCCTATCCGTCGTGGACTTCTTCATGCCCTGGGAAAAGAAGCAGCTAGATGGTGCTGACAAGGATCTTGGAACCTCGCCTCTAGAATTGCTCCAGACAGACGTGTTCACTTGCCCAAATGTCAAGCGCATGGGTATCGTCACGGGGAAGTCAGGCAAGACATACATACTGAATCTTGACAACCTTGGAGGATACCAGGAGGGGGCCAATCACCTAGATGCCGTTCCCCAAGTTACACAGAACGAGAATTCTGTTTACGCCGGCGCAGGAGTGTATCCATTGGAGGGTGGTTATGTTTATATCAACGTCATACAGTACCCGACACACGTCTTCAAGTTCAGTTGCGATACGAATGGCAATCCCGTCTTCACGCATGTCGCGGATACACCCGAAAAAGCCGCTTACATCTTGGGAGTTGGGCATGGCACCACAACGTCTCTTAACGGCCAGGCAGGTACTGGACTGCTTTGGGTCACCGACGTGGAAGGCTACAATCTACGGGTTTACAACGCAGTCCCGCAGAATGGCGCCCTCCAATTGATACAAACCGCGAACATTCCAGGTATCACGAAATTCACTCGAGCTGTCTTTGGGGACGGACGAGCATACATGGGCACAACGCAAGGCACGGTCTACTGCTTCGGGTCTCCAGTCAATCTGCCCCTGACCTGCACGTCTCCAAATGACTTTGGTACAGTCATTATCAACAGTACCTCGGCGGTAAAGACCATCCAATGCCAAGCGAATACCAATACTCAAGTAACATCAATCGCTCTAAAAGGAAATCCCAACTTCAAACTCTCGGGACTCCCAGCGCTACCGTTTACCGTCAATCAGGGTCAAAATATCAGCTTCCAAGCCGCTTTCGCTCCTCGATCACCAGGCCCACTGTCGAGTGATGTAATTTTAGCCTCTACGAATGGAGCCGCCGGCTATGCCTTATCCACACCTGTTACGTTGAAAGGTGTTGGAGACTCTCTCGCCCCTCTGCTAGCCGTCACTCCCAATACCGTTTCATTCAGTGGAGTCATCACTGGTCAAGGTGGTGCTACCGAGTCAATCATCTTCTCTAATCAAGGAGATGGTACGCTTCATATCAAAGGAATCGATTACTCTGTGGTATCAGAGACCGGACCTTTGACGACTCCAAACATGACTGCGAACGGGACGGCTCAAGTTGGGCCCTTCACATTTACGAATTTGCCCACGAGCATTCCTGGGGGCTCTCAGACCACTGTCAACATCAACTTCAACCCCTCGACGAGTGGAAACTTTGCCGTATATGTCCATGTTCGAAGCGATGGTGGTACTAAGGTCTTTGACGTAGTTGCAACCTCCGGAACATATCCCGTTGCTGTCCTTGAGTTCCAATCTCCCGATGGCTCTAAGTGGATTCCCTATACTAACAACACTCCACCTTTCACGTTTGGCAATGTTTTTGAGCAGCAGACTCGGACCCTGAAGATGAGATTGACCAACAATGGGTCTAGTAGCGCGGCTTCGCTATCTGTCACGGTGTCTAAACCTCCGTTTGGTTTACCAGGCATTGTTGGATCTGTGAACCAAGTCGATCTGGTGGAGGGCACACGTCTGGCTGCTGGACAATCAGCAACTGCAGATCTCTACTGTTCTGTTCCTAAGTCTCAAGTAAATGTTGATTCCTACAACGGCACTGCGGTGTGGACCATGAATACCGGCGATCCGAACTTTGGGAAGCAATTCATCCAATTTATCTGCAGTGCCGTTACTGAGCAGGTTGGTCCCTTGAATACAAATGGCTCCGCTGTCTACCGCTATGATGGATGTTGGAAGGAGAACAATCCTGGCCGACAGTTGAAGGTTCAGCTCTACGGCAACGACCCGAACAATACGGTCGATAAATGCATCACCGGGTGCGCAGCTCAGAATTATGCATTTTCTGGAGTGCAGTACGTAAATGAGTGCTGGTGCGGCAATGTAATTCCGAACCAACGAAGCAACGAGACGGACTGCAACTACGGATGTAGTGGGAATGCTAATGAGACTTGTGGTGGCAATGGATACTTTCATGACGGATCCTATATCAGCTTGTTCACAAATGGCTTTGGAGGTAACGGCTCGACGCCTGCTACTGGACCATCATCCGGGCCTGCCACTGTCCGATCCATCGGTAATTACAAGTATACTGGATGCTACACGGAAGCCACCAACGGTCGAGCATTGAGCGACAAGGGTGTAGCAACCGGAGATATGACCATTGAAAATTGCGCGGGCAATTGTACAGGCTTCAACTACTGGGGAGTGGAATATGGAAGTGAGTGCTACTGCGGTAACACTCTGGGTGCTGGAAGTGTCAAAGCACCAGACACTGACTGCAGCATGACATGTGCCGGAAATTCTTCAGAGATCTGTGGGAACGGTAATCGCCTGAGCTTCTACACCCTCAACGGCTTCAACGGCTCAGTTCCCGCGACTTCTTCATCCGTGGTCTCTCCGACGTCCACAGGTAATTCATCAATAACATCGTCCTCAGCCTCGTCGTCGGTGACATCTTTCTCCAATTCGTCCTCCACGTCGTCAACTGCTCCCTCCCAAACAACAGGGCCAGTGGCCGTGCCAAAAGCTGGCAGTTTCGCCCTTCAGGGTTGTTACACCGAGATCAATAACGGACGTGCGCTTTCAGCTACTTCATTCGCTAACAATTCTATGACAGTGGAAGCCTGCGCCGCTTTCTGTTCCGCCTATACCTACATGGGTGTTGAATACTCAACCGAGTGCTATTGCGACAACTCCATCGCCGCTGGATCCGTCTCAGCAACCATGAGTGACTGTTCAATGACTTGCGGTGGAAACAGCAATGAACTCTGCGGAGGTCCTAGCCGCTTCAACTTTTACAAAAATGGTGCAACAGTCCAAAATTTTACCACGTCATCATCCACACCAACCTCAACTTCATCCGCAAGCCCAACGTCCACTACCGGCCCGGCGACAATCCAGACTGCCGGCACCTTCTCCTACACAGGCTGTTACTCCGAAGCCACAAGCGGCCGCGCTCTCTCCGCCAACTCCACCGCCAACGGTGGCATGACCGTAGCACAGTGTGCCTCCTTCTGCAAAGGCTACACCTACATGGGCATCGAGTACTCAAGCGAATGTTACTGCGACAACTCGATAGCTGCTGGCTCAGCACCTGCTTCCAATGGCTGTTCCATGACCTGCAGCGGTGACTCTACCGAAATCTGCGGCGGACCCAACCGTCTCAGCTTCTACACCCTCACACCTACAGGACCTCAGACGGTGCAAAAAGCGGGTAATTTTGCGTATCAAGGGTGCTACTCCGAAGCTACCAACACGCGAGCACTCTCCGCGAAGAACACAGCTGCCAGCACCATGACGGTGGAAATCTGCGCAGCATTCTGCTCAGGCTACACCTACATGGGCGTCGAATTCTCGCAAGAATGCTTCTGCGGCAACACCATCAATGCCGGTTCCGTCAACGCCGGCTCCGGCTGCTCCATGCTGTGCGGCGGCAAATCAACCGAATACTGCGGTGGCCCCAACCGCCTAAATTTCTACCAAGCAAACGCCACTGCCATTCCCCCCTCCAGTAGCTCCTCCGCCACCGTCACCTCCACCACCCTCGCACCCTCATCCTCCTCATCCTCATCCTCCTCAACCTCATCCTCCTCATCCTCCTCATCCATCACCTCCGCAACCTCAACCCCCACCCCAATCATCGTCCGCGGCAACACCAACTTCACCTACACCCACTGCTACCTTGACTCCCCCGGCGCCCGCACCCTCCCCTTCGAAGTCCTCGCCACCGACAACATGACCGTTGAGTACTGCCTATCCAACTGCTACATGTACGCCTACGCCGCGCTCGAATACGGCCGCGAATGCTGGTGCGGCAACCAGTTAGCCAGCGGGACGGCCCAGGCAAGCAAGGATAGCGAGTGCGGCATGACGTGTCCGGGGAATGGCACGGAGTATTGTGGGAGTGGGAATCGGCTGACTGTTTACGCGAGGAATGCGACGCTGAATGGAACGGCAGCACATCAGAGAAGGGATGGGCACGCGAAGTTGCATTTGGGGCGGATGAAGAGGGGGTGGTTTGGGAGCTTTTTGGGGTAGGTGATGGATGCGAGTGATGCTGAAGCGAAGGAGCAGGGAGGAGAGTTGTTCATGTTGTTGATATGGGATAATGGGTCTTGACGGTCGATGGCAAGGTATTAGCGGCATACGGGAAGGAAGGGAGTGAGAGTACATGACTGTCAACATAACGGGTTCTCCTTTTTCTTTCTCTTATACAAATTTTTCAGACTTTGTCCTGATGTACAGAATAGACTTTTCTTTCTTGATGTACTTTGATAGAACTTACAACTAATCTTACTTTTCTCCTCGACATTTCTCCCCCAAGCAAACTGTCAACCGCCGCCCTCAACCCACAGACCCTCCTCACCCAAAGCCCCCCCCTTACCAAAACCAACCCCCATCCACCGCACCATTCCGCACAAGCAAACCAAATCACAAGCACGAGCTTGCAAAAGAACCATCACAACGTATGAGGAAAAAATGAGATGGAGCGACAAACGATAAGACAAGGTAAAGAGAAACAAAGTCGGAAACACACCTTTTTTTTTTTTTTTGCTTGTTTTTTTTCACCGGGTTTTGGGGGTTTTTTTATTGTTGGGGCAAGGGAGATCAGGTAGGATCAGGTGGGATGGGGGGGCTTGGTTGGGTGGATTGAGGAAAGGAAGGGGGGAGGGGGGAAGGAATGGTAGGAGGAATGGCGTGAAGGAAACGAAAGCGGACGAGAAATTATTTAGTTTTTTTTTTTTCAAAAAGGTGAGTATGATATTGAAAAAAAAAAATACTCTAGTTTTCCAAAGAAAAGTTTATGTTTTTAAGTAAGCCCCCCGTCCCTTTTCCCCCTCTGATTCTTATCCCACCCCCACCCCCACCCCCCCTCCCATTCTTATTCCACCCCTTCCCGCCCAACTCGCCCCCCTCAACCCTGCTCTTTTCCTCCTTCCTCCTTTCTCCTTCCTTCCCACCCATCCATAACCTTCCCCCTTCTTTCCCTCGCGCCCTCATCTAACTAAACTCCCACACCACAGCGAATCGCGGGCATGCATCCACTTCCTCTTAAACGGACTGAGTGGGTTTGAATGCGGAAAAGGTTGTTTTAGGATTAGGGTGGGGAAATCGCGGATATTGAGGATTGAGGGGAGGGTTGGTGGGGGTGGGGAAGGGAGGGTGGGGGGGAGGGGGAGAGTCTGAAATGGGAGAGAAAAGCAAACATATTAGGATGATCGGTTATGTATGGATGTATGGGCTTGGTGCATAAGTAGAGAGAACAATGGCGTCTTCTCTTTTTCCCCCTTCCTCTTTTTCTTTTCCAGCGGCTTTGTCTTATGAAAAAAAGCACTCCTCACAAGCCCTCACATTGCATTTCATTAAACATCCTTGTCAGAGATTTGCCCGGTATCATCCCCCCGACTCCCCCGCACCTTTCCTCCCATCTTCATCCTCTTTTTATCCCTGCTTATTTCTCAACAGACCCCTTTCGACAGACTATCTCAACCAACGCACCTCTAATCTGAAGGAGTGAGGGCTGATGAAACACGGATATAATTTTGATCGAGGAGTTGAGACCGGGAGATTTGTGAATCTGAGCGCTTGGTCTTGGCGAGGAGAGGGAGGGAGGGGTCAAAAGGAAAGAAAGGACAAGCGGAACATTTGTGCAAAGCGATTGGGTGGCAGAGAACCGAGTGGGAATGATTTCGAGGGATTGGTAACCCTTCAGGAAGTTGGAGAGAATGATTGAGAAGAGGGACTGAAGAAGAAGTCTTGGAGAGAGGTTGGGTTTTTTCGAGGAGCAAGAGTTTGAAGGGGAGGGGGGGGAGATTTGAGATGGATTGAAGGGTGACGGGTTGGGAGGAGAAAAGAGAATCAAGAGGTCGGTTGAGATGGGTGGATTATAGAGGAACGTGGAGAGGGAGGGGTGGAAAAGAGGGAACACCTGGGAGGAGGTAGTTCCGAGGGGTGAGATTTTGATGAGGGAGGATTCGAAGAGGGCATCCTAGGAGCAAGGATTGGAAGGAATGAGCATCGAGAGATTTGGTTGAAACGAACAAGTTCAAGAGGATCATTGTTGGTGGAAAGCACTAACGAGAGAGGATTATAGAAAAATCACACCTATGATGCGAGGATTTGAGAACGAACAACTCGAGACGCAGCACTAAACTGAAAAGAAGAAAGATCGCAAGAGGACATGTTTCGAGCAATGGTACGGCCGACTCGGACGGTAACTTCCTACACCTTGATAGCATCAGATATGTGGAATATACCGACCTTCTTGAGAAGTCAGAGCATGACTTGTGCTGAGTCTCGCTATCTACAAAGAAGGGACAATGTTGCCAAGTTTTTCTAAAAACCCTCTTATGAGACACTTTGGGTATCAAATTTGCCGGGAACATAGTTGCTCCTTTAGGTTCTCTTCTTATTACGGCAAGTATGCCCTGCTCCCGTGCTTGTACTTCTTTTTATTATGCAATTTTTGACTTGTTGGATGTTGGCTAGTAGTCGATGATGGTACTAACAAGCTGGGCCCTATCTGTTTGCCGCATGCCTCTTCGGCTAGCTTGGTGTGAGGTTCCACGCCGACTGGGGGACAAGCTAGGTGATTTGGACAATTGATCTTGTCTGCACTCGGAGGGTTGGCCGGCAGATTTTCGATGAGACTTTGTGTGTTTCGCTGATTTATGGATAGAGATTCAATGATACAGAATGACTGACGTGGCTAAAGGTCATTAGTTGCTGCGAGCTTACGCAGGAAGCAATAGTATGTATGAGCAGTTCCTTGTCCAATATTCATAGGCGACGGAGCAAACAGAGAAACGCCTCATTATGAGAGAGGGAGAGAGGAAAGGAGAGGCTTCAAATCGAGAAATGACGAAGCATCGGCAGAAAGACTCCTCATTTTGCCCTTTTGCACGGCGTTTAACTCTAGCGATCATGCAAACATGCACCCATCCCTTCTAGTTTGGGAGCACAGTGCAGAAGAGAAAGATAACCACAACACCATTGTACCAGCGCTGTTAGGAATCGAACCTAATATAATTAAATTACCCAACGACTAGTGCTTCATCATGCTGTGGGAACCCGCATGCAGCCCCCACAATCTAATCTAGAGATAATCCCGATTATCTGATATAGTGATAAGATGGCTGCGATTCGCTCGCCGAGGATATTCTTCAAGGTTGTCCAACGTAGCACTGGTGGACGCCAACGGAGGAAGCGCTGGATGCTTGAATGCAGCATCTATCCAGTACGTTATCTGATTTTGTGATTATGAGATGACATCTCTGTGCGACCGTACAGGATTTGATTGCAGCGAAGCCGACATAGACTATAAAAGCCAACCGAGGAGTAAATGAGCGCTTGCCGTGTTGTTTTTTCCGTTGACCCTTTCTAATGAGAAGGGGGCTGTGGAGTGTGACGGCCTAGAAAGTCCCATCCAATACGGGTGGTGTAATTCCGGCGGAACGCAGGAGCTGGACGGTGGTCCATTCGGTCAGAAGACTGCTTGCTAAAGAGTCATGGCTGACTGTAGGAGTTGGAGCTTGTAAGGTGTTGGAATGAAGCGCGGAAGGAATTAGTCGGTAAAATCTCGTTGATTCGTCCTTTAGGCCAAGAGAACTTCTGCCTAGACGCTCAAAATGTCGTATCAAGCATGGCAAAGGGCCTGGAGTGGAGGGATCATAGGCGTACAGCTGCTCCAAGCAGCTGCTACCGCTGGTCACAGCGCTGTAAGCAAAGAGGCATACCAACAACTTACTAAGACTGGCATACTATAACATTCCGAACCTCGTAGTTATTTTGCCGCGAGCATTTCCGTCGATGTCGAGGCAAACAACGATCGACCCAATCTCCATCAGGAATTCCATCAGATTCACCTGCCGGCAAATGCTTTGGCACCTCCAGCAAAGACCCTTTCCATTCGCTCTCCTACCGTCCCCAAACCCCAACCGCTGAAGCCTAGCACAACACCTACTAAACGCTTGTCCCCACAGCACTAACCAACCCTCTCAAAAAGTCAATATTCGTCAAGCCACCGACTCTTCCAAGCGGAAAAACTAGGCCATGGCAGATATCGTTAACCGGATTCCGAGCCCGAATCCCGCTGCAGGCTGCGCACGCGACTCCGCGCTCCGAAGAGCGCGCAAGTTTTTCCGGCCTAAGGTAAGGTACCTGCCCAGTTGACGCGCTGTCTTTTAGGGTTTGGGATGCGAGAGAGGTTGGTCGATTTCAAGGACGGACGGGAGAGACGCTATGGTAGGGAACTATGGATGGATGTGGGTTTTAGGCGGACTTTTGTTGCGAGATGAGGAAGGGCTGACTGTCAGCAAAGGACGGGAGTTGGTTGGAAGCGACGATGACGATATGTGTAGGAGGAGAATTGTTGCACATCGCGCTCTCGGTTGACGAAGAAAGTGTGTAGATGTGAAATTTCCCATGGATAGTAAGGACAACGAATGTTCACTTCAAGGCTTCACAAGGCTTCCAGTTCAACGCTGACACTGCCTCTGTATCCAAATTTTTTATTTCACTTAGCCAAACTTATCATACCCCCACCTCCAAAAAAACCAAACTCCCAGCCCTAAACCCCCTCAGCCGCCCTTCTCTCTCTCTCTCTCTCTACCCTCCACTGCACCCGGGCAATCAAGACGGCCACACACTACATACATCCCGGCGAACTTTACAACACCAAGCCCCAGCACCAACACGATTGATGGCGTGCCTCCCAAAGCTCAGCGCTCCATCATCACCCTTACCTATCACAAGCCGTCCTCGGAAAACCTTCCCAATATCACGGCCCATATTCGTAGGATCTAGGCGATATGCAAAAGATCACCTGCAAATATCTGCATCGGCTGTTGTGCTGTACAACTCGGCCGACGAATAGCGACGAGGACGTTTCTAATCAGCGCGGAGATGTTGGTTGCGTTGTCGACGCCCATCTTCGATAGACACACATATATGAAAAAGCTGATGCCAAGCAATCTATCGTCAACAACCCCCCACCCCACTTCTTGAGGGAACACCTGCACGTTTTGGGAAATGAGCAACGAACAGCCGTTATTGAGAGATATTACATTCGCTAGAGAGCGGGTCGAAGAAATGTGTTCAATCGTACATCAGCCACCAACTATCCAGAATGCATGTTCCCGTCCTTGTGCAAGCCCACGCACGTAAACTGAGTAAAGAGCCCTGGTATATATCCCGCGCATGCTTGCAGCCAACAGGCCGCTCCGCCAAGCTTATGTCAACTTTCCCATAAAACTAAAAGGGGTGAAAATACGATCAGGCAAATGGGGTCGAAAACCATCTCAAGGGTAAAGGGCACTGCAGGCGTCATGTCAGCTGGAAAACCCCTAGAAGATGCAAGGAGATGAGATTTGCTCACCCGCTCTGGTTCAGCGGCGGAAGCTGAGTGTTCGCCCCTGTAAGATCGAAGTGGTTCTTCGTGTTCCCTGCCGCGTTGCCTGCCGTGGGCACACCCTGCGCCTTGCAGTTTGCCAAGGATTGGGCAGAGATGCTCTGTGACTGAAGCTGAATCGGGGCCTCGATGAATGTAACCGTAAGCCCGGCGGTGATATGCCACTCCATGTGGCAATGCATAATCCAAACGCCCGGGTTGTCGGCCTTGAATCGCATGACGGTGTAGCCGGCTGGTGCAACCATCATTGTGTCTCGCTTCATTGGGATCGCGGGGAAGCCGGATGTATCGCCGTTGTATGCGATGGCTGCATGGCCGCCCTTGTGCTTGTGGCCTGGGACGTAGACACCAGGACCGCGAGCAACGAGCTGCATTACGTGGCCATGCATATCTGGGCATTGTTAGCAGTGTGTTTGAAGGGGTGCTTTGAACAAGGCACTTACGGATCGGATGGGCGCCTCCATCAATGTTGTTGATGACAAGCTCGATGATGTTGTTGTGTTTCAAAACGAATGGATTGGCGTTCACACCGTAAACTCTGGGATCTGTCGCATCTTTACCAACCGTCAAGGCAGTAGCAAGAGTAGGCACTTTTTGTGTAATATAAGTGACATTGTTCCACGTCGCTCTGAACATTGACGTCAGCAATACAGTCGGTAAGCCGAAGGGACTTCGTACCTGTTCTGGTTTTCAATCACCGTGAAATTTAGCTCCAAAGTAATCGTCTGATCCGGCTTTCCGAGGAGCGCTTGGTGGTCAAGAGGTACAAGATTGAAGTCATCGATAATATTGAAATCATTGAGAGTTGGGGGTGCTGGTAGAGGCTTGCTACTATCGTACACAAGGTGACCCGTAACGTTGGGTAGAAGATAGCCTGGGACATTGTCGAATCTCGTCGTATCCAGACTGCCGAGCATGGCGTAGTTCTTGGATGCATCGCTTTTCGTCTTTAGAAGAACACCGTATCTTTGTGCAGTAGCAAGATAGATGGTTTCGACTTCCTTCTTATCCGTGTAGACTCCGTCGATTTCGATAATGGTGAGGTTGTGCTTTGAAGCCAGTAAGTACCTTGATTACTCTGTTTGTGGAGTTTGCGTACCTGATCAAAATGGATGTATGCCTGAGCGAATGCTGCCATATTAATGGTCCGAATGAAATAAGTCTTTCCGGGTTGCACATTTAGCTTGATATCTTGCGCATCGTTGAGGAGCGCGGAATAAGGTATGGGCTCCGAGCCATCACCGTTCGCTGTGTGGTCTAGGTAGTAACTGACAAGACCGGGCATTTGGTCATGATACCAATCTGAGACAGTGACCACAATCTCGGCATCGTATTGCCCTTTGTATGGTGAGTAAGGATCATTGACGATAAGAGGTCCCCGTAACCCATCAGGGTATTGACCAGACTTTGCATGCTTGTCAGCGATAGGTAGCCAGGTTTGGGAAAACATTATTCGTACCGTATGGCTGTGGTACCAGTATGTACCAGGTTGATTAATCTGAATTCGGTGTCAGAGATGTGAATCTTGAAGGTCTGGCACTACTGACCATGAAATCATATTTGAATGACTCTCCGGGAGCTATTTCACATGCAACCACACCAGGTGGACCGTCCATGTCGTTCGAGCCTCTCTGGAACAGGCCATGGAAATGTAGACTGGTGTACTCATTTGCGAGATCGTTCTTTAGGTTGACAACGACTCGATCTCCAACGTCGGCCTGCACTGCTGGTTAGAAACACCGTTCAAGCCCGAAAGTAGTAAGTTAGCCTACATTGATGGCTGGACAAGGCCTAACAGTTGAATGTCAGTCAGCAAATGGAATCAGGAGACAATACGAAGACGTACCATTGTCCGTTAATACCAACGGCCTGCCGTTGAGCTGCTCCATCAGGGTTCACGGAAACATATCCAACGGACCAATTGTAGGTTACAGTCTTGGCAGCTGCCAAGGTGCAAAGAAAAAGCGAGGGTAGGAGGAACGACTTTGTGGATATCATACTGAACAAGTTACTGATTATGACTTGGTGGTATATAGCCAGAAGACTGGGAGAGATTTGGGAGACTTGAGAAGAGGAGACGGGCGTATATAGGCGTTTCTGCCAGTCCCAGTGAAGATTCCCAGTGAACACTAGTGGTCAGCCCCATTGCCATGAGCCAGCAGCGGCAGGATCTTCATTGATCGGGACCTGCGTCATCGCTGCCTGCAGTGAAGATGAAGGTGGCCCCCTGATGACTCGAGATACGGCCCATTCAATGACCAGCCCGTGTTCGGGGCGTGATCTTAGGTCTCATGCTGACGAAATTCCGAATCTCCGATACGGTTGGGGCATGGCTTCGCCTCGGAATTGATATCGACAGTGACTGATGTTGACAACCGTGCCATCCTCCAGCAAATAGTGCAACCGCATCATGACGACTGCCCTAAAAGATCAGCCCCTCCATTCCGATGCTGATAAAAGCTTGTCTTAGTATAGGTGATACGATCGTCTTAGCCCAGTCTAGGCCGAAAATTGGATTTTTTTTCCTGCGAGGTCTGAACATAGCCTCCCACCGTATTGCGATTTAGATGTGGGAGGCGTAGCTGTTTCGAACCATCCTTCGTCCTCCCGTTCCATTATGACCTATAAAAACGACATGATTAAGCCTGGAACATTGATCTCGAAATAGACGTTCGACGAGCAATTCAGCTGCTCGACCATCAGGTAGCCTTCACGGGTCATAAGGTAAAGTCTGCTCCGACGGCTCTTCGTAAAGCTTATCGACTACCTATACTACCCGTGTTTCGCTTAGGGAAGCTGTTCTGCGTGGTAAAATGAAAATAGCACAAAGATAGTTACAATGCAGCTTAGAAAATGCGCCTTTAACCTTGGCTTTGCTTGGGATGGATCATTGAGGTCGTGTGCTCCCACCAACGGATAGCCTAGCATGGCGAGCTATACCCATGGTAGGATGTCTTGCGCCAGGAACGAAATGTTAAGTGCTGAGGTGGGCGTTGACGTGTCAGGGTCCTCAGCCTTCCAAACCCAGAAGCCCTAATTTGAGATCCAACTGTGTTGCCACCACAATTATCCGGGTGCTCGTTGTTAATTTCGCAGATGTGCGGAGCGATTGGCTTGTGTCTGGCAGGTCGTGTACTCGTGTTACACAAGCAGTCAGGCCGGTCAGGGTTTCTGGAGGGTGGTGGACTGGTAGGTGGAAGGAGGATGACTGTTTTGGGGCTGATTGTTGTTGCTAGCTAGTCGTGCTAGTGTGTAATTACCTACTAGTGATATTGTACTCGTACGGAATAAGCTCGGACGGATGCCTAGAGGCGCAAAAATTGAATGGAAGAACACGAGACACGGGTGGGGTCTGTCTAGTATGTAGTGTCCAGTGTCCAGTGTCCAGTCCCCAGTGCCCAGTGCCCAGTGTCTAGTGTCCACTTGAACCTTTGTTCAGCTGTCGGCGCTTTACCAGTACCAGTTCGGGCGACTCGGGCTGTGAGGTAGCCTCTGTAAGGGAAGATATTGATGTGGCCCTGAGGAGGAGTGGGGTGCGGGTTCCCACTCAACAGGGTAAATCATCCCGAGGGCCTGGGAAGGTGCGGGCTGACAACGTGGCATAGCGCCGCACACCACGTTGTAGGGTTGATCTCGGTTAATCGACGAATCGGAATCCATTTCGTTGCGACCTCTATTACTGTTTGACAACACTGATCGGCAAATGAATTCACAGGCTCGCAATACGATGGTCAGCCCCGTTGAGTGATATAATTATGTCCTCTCTCCGTTTCTCGCCCCCCGTAAAACCCTCATTCCTCGTGCAACCACGTTTCATTAGCACGGGAAGGATCAAACCATTCTTATGACCAGTTGAGTGGAGCTCATCGCCGGCTCAGACTAAGCCCTGGTATGGCGGTTACTTTCAAGGTACTGTTACAAACTGACAGTAACCCTAACAGAGCCACCAAAAGATCAGCTCAGCTCGGTTCGGTCATGATTGGTGGGATGTAGCGAGGCAAGCCCGTAAAAACTCGCACTCGCTACCCCAATCTCCAATTTCCAATCTCCAAGCTGCCCTGATTGAGCGTTTCTCCAATTGTAGGAAACAGCATCAGGATGGCGGAATAGTGAGCGAGGAAGAGGTGAGAACTGCTTCTGGGCCAGCCGTGGCATCTGATTACCCGACCAGCCGTCGCTATCGGACATTGGGAGTAATAGTACCTAGTAGTAGAGTCGAATGCACGTTGAGCCGAAAGTCAGCTTAGTAAGGTAGTAGTATGAGGCTGAAGGAGACGATGTATTTAGGCGCAGCAGGCCGAGGGCGACTAGCAGTCAAGTCTCCGGATCTACTTCCCTAAGGTATCTTACGCTTGGGGTTCTTTTGTTGAAATCAACCAATAACATACAAGATCAAGGAGACTGACTAATGGATGACTAGTTGCCATGCGTTATGCGCCTAATCGAGGAGTGTAGTACAGACCAAGCTGCGTTCCAATACAGCATAAGCATTCAGATGGGTTTACAGCATCGAGGGCAGCTCGGCAAGTTTTCCAATCGACTAGCGACCACTCAATGTGATGGAAATTGTGATATCCACCAAAGGCACGACCACACCCTCAAACCCAGCCTACCACACCTGTTTGATGAATTCTTCAATATCCTGGAGCAAAAGATCAGGCTGCTCTAGAGCGGCAAAATGACCTCCCTGAGGATGGAGCAATATTTAGCGGGCCGTTGTGTGTATCATGTGCCCGCCACCGAAGGAGCCGCACTTACTTGAGTGTGCCTACGAAAGAAGACAAGATCCCCCAAGGTGGCGACCCAGCTCTGCGGGGTCGGGAACATCTCTTCAGGGAACCAGGAGTAGCCAAAAGGTTTGGGAATATACTTAGGACCTCCGCGTGCTTTCAATCCTTCGGGTGAGTCATCCTGGGTGGGCCTTGGGTCAGCGTTGCTTCTCTGTAGGACATGGAGGTCTCACCTGACGGTAGGAGTAGATGGATGTCGGAAATGATTCCGTCAACCAGTATAGCGTGACATCTGCTAAAATGGTATTCAATGGAGGTTCATCATCCGACCAGTCTAGAAATTTCTCGCCAATCCTGTAGCAAGTTGATAAGTGTCCCATCGATCGTCTCTCTATTGTGTACATACCACGCCAACAGTGCAAGAGGGTTACTAGCAAGAAGCAGTCCAATCGTACTCGGCTTAGTAGCATGCTCAATAGCGTAGGCTCTGCCGTTCTCAATAAACTCATTGCCACGGCGAAGGCCTTCTTTCTCGACGTCGCTTAGGTTTTCTTTCACAGATGATGGCTCTGGTATATAGCAGAAGTTGACTGTCGTGCATTAGTAGTTTAGTATCCTATGAAAGGCGCAGTTAGCCTTACCATGAACAGCTACGGTTGTAGTGTTAGCTTTCCTGTTCACGGTCCTCAAGACACGGAGGGTTACCTTTGCAACTCGGGTACTCAACAGCCATAAGTCGAGCGGTTTTGCTTCCGATGTCGCCTCCTTGTACCACATAGCCATCTTCGAATCCAAGTGATGTCATCAGATGATTAAAGATGCGTGCTACATCATGTAGACTAAAGTCCTTGTCAAGTGGAGGGGGGTCTGAAAAGGCAAATCCTGGGAGCGATGGTACGATCACATGGTAGGGTAGATCTTTGGGGTCGTATGCCTTTTTCAGGCGTGCCAGAATAGGCAAAAACTCGAGGAAGCTGCCTGCAAGCTGTAAATCAAACCCAACAAAAGTCATAAGAGATGCAAGCCACAAGCGAAATCAAAGTACCTGGCCATCCATGGAGCAGCATCAAGGGAACAGCAGAAGGATTTTCGGAGAACAATGCCACGAAATGAACGTCATATTTCTTAGAATCATCATCGGTGATTAAGCCAATGAAATGTGGGAAAGAATTCATATCGCTTTCATGTTTGCGCCTAACAACGTCAGAGCTTGCTAGACAAACGGCCGAGGCTGAGCTCACCAGTCAAACTCATGCTGCCACTTGTTCTTGACTTCTTCTAACCACTTTCGACTGATGCCGTATTGGCGGTCTTCTCGGGAATTCTCGTAAGTCAACGGACCAATGCGGGAGTGTTTGAGAAGTGTTTGGAATAAGTCCAAGTCATCTTGAGGAATGGCAATGTCAAATGGCCTGACGGTGCCTGTCGCTCCCGCTGGCAATGTTGAATATGAGTCTGACATCTTCCTATTCAGTCCACGTTTGAAAGATGGGCAAGAGATCAAGACGCATTTCGTCTCATCTGCGTAGTTGTCTGAGTCACGCCGAGGGTTGATGCAGCTAGTCCAATTCGAGTTCGGCGTAACAAGCGAAACTCCGAGCCAACTTGCCCTAAAGCCCGATTGTTCAACTGATACTGATAGCTGTGGACGAGCATTCGACCCAATTACGGTTAAAGTAGGACTTCTACTATTCCGGGCGTGGAATTCGAATTGTATGTGCGCATAAACAAACCCTCAGGAGATCGGACATGCCAGTAATGAGACACGAATAGCCTTGGATGATGCTTTCTAAACGATGTCTTAAAGTCCTTTGGATTATAGCAGGCTACCTACTTGAACAAGAGCCATTTCCGTAACCTTGAGAAGGAGGCCTAGTGCTTTGCGCTCTATCAATCACCGTGGCAAGAGAGTCATGATTGATTTCCCATGGGGAAATGGGGATGCAAGTGCTTGATTAGTAACTCTTGGCCACTTACAGGCAATGATCTCTGTTTAAATAGGTCTATGATCGGTGTTTTCTTCTTACTATGCTATGGTAGAACTGTATGCACTCCCTCATGTAGTCTTTCGATGACCAAGTTGCTTGTTCATATCGACACAAATATGGTCGGCAGGAATTCTTCGAACGAGAGTAATAATGAACTTGTTAGAAATACACGACATTCCAAGGATAACCCCAAATGTTAGTTCTTGGGAGGCTGGACCACCACAACACTTTGTACGTGCTCTCCCATCGTTATGCATATCGATCCAGGTTTATAAGATAACTTGCACGATATCTGTAAGTAACTGAGTAGAGAAGTACCATTGAATGGCCGAGGACGTGATTGAGGCATTCTTGCTAGAGTCAAGAGGGAAGTTTTTCATATGGTTCAGACATTGAACGAAGAATCCCACGGCCAGGTATGTAAGATCGGAACTCCTGAGCATCATAAATAACAAACATGATAGATAATTCCGTCTGAAGGCAGCATGGGGACAGATCTCTGAAGTACTGTGCTAAACTTTAGTCTTTTCGAATAATCCAATATGTACTTCATTGAGCTGGCTTTTGGCGATCGAAAATACTGTAACCGATTTCGAGCTGTCCCGAATCAACCTTTGGCTTACAGTTCGAGCCTCGCATCAGCCCTGAAAAGAATCAGCATCTGAGCAAGATGCGCCCCAACCGCTGAATTGTTAACTGATCGAGCCTTTAACAAGGCGACTCGCGGTATTCGAGTGTTGCAGAGACAGCAAATGGGATAATTCGCTAGTCGATGATATGTTTTCAATGGTCAATGAGTTGTAGAGCTGATAATCCTATATGTGTTTGGTGAGTAGTATGCGAATTTCGGGTGTGGACCTGCTACCTGGGCGTCACCACTTGACTACTTGTACAGTAGAGATCAACTATTATCGTTAGTACTGCGGGACTTTGGTCATGATTGTGAGCCTCCATGTCCTGGTAGCTCTTTGACCTTCTCGTGGAACAGTTTCTCCGCTCCTATCCACACTGGAGCCTCTTCTCTCTTGTCTAGCAAAAGCAGACTCGGTAACAGATCTGCACCGAAGGCTTCGCTCGCTTCTCTTGGTAAAAGACTCGGGAGATGGTCGATTGAGATGACACTAAGTGGCGGATCGCTAGTAACCTTGACAGGCAGTGTAGGTGAAGAGAACGAACTCCATGTATCGTAAATCGGCACGGGATTATGTGACGAATTCGGATCACAGGACACGTCGCAGACAACGCTGAGATGCCGATCCGGACTGGCCAGGGTATCATGTGTAACGAAAGGTGGAACTGCCGAAGTCAAGTAGACGCAGTTGACAAAGATATCGGCTTCTACAATCTCCTTGAACGTACCACCTTTCGCTGTCTCCGCCATGTCCCACTGAATGATGTCCGAATCGGGGAGGCCAGCTTTTTTACACATGTCTACAGCACCACGCCCACACCTTCCTAGCGCACCTATTACCAGTACTCGAGGTGAGCGCTTAGCAAGTGGGTATGCTTTTTTAAGTGCAGATTTGACATCTGAATTCAGAGCATCTTCATTCGGATATGCAGACACTGAAGGGAGGGGCGTGGCAGGATGAAGAAGCTGATGGGACCAATTGAGAAGGGCAATGGCAGCACCGCAGTAGCCCTGTTACTCGTCAGCAATGTAGATTTAGACGGTCGCCATGAGTACCGCTGAATATCCAAAGGCCGCAACTCTCGTGCCCCTTTCATTGGTGAGGAATTCTAGATCGTACAGCGTCCCACCGCCGAGGGGAAAGCGACGGAGGGTCCGTTCCCAACCTGTTTGATGCTTATAGCAGCTGGATGACTGACCTTAGTCACTGGCTTTGAAGCAAAGACCAGCTTTGGGTAACTCACTGCGCAAACTGGATATGGGTATGTGGTAGAGGAGTGTCGTCTTCGGGGAGTTCTTTCAGGCCCATGATCAAGTGGCTGTGTGGCACAGTAGGCCAAGATCCTTCTGGCACAAGTGTTGCACCTATAGCCTGAAACTCCTCATCTTTGAAGATACGGGCCGGGCTGCGCTCGACGTCGACCGTATAACCATTTCCAATAAGGGCTTTCGCCGTCGAGGGCGTGACTGATACTCTATCAGCAGTTCATCCTGAACATACAAAAAATGTGTAGAATGTACGTGCTGAGCGGTACTCTAGAGGCTTGCATTCTGAGCGCAGATGGATAGTAGGCTTCACCATGACAATTGGGGAGAAGAACTGAGACCAATGATATACCTAAAGAAGTATGCGCAAGGTTGAAGTATGGGAGATATATAGCCGAAGATTATTCGTAGTGAAAAAGAGTCACGATAATTGAATTTTGCAGTGGTTGAAACCAATTCTGCCGAGCGGTGAATGCTGCAGTGAGATTGCTTAACTATGTAAAAGCATCACCCACAAATGGAGGAATAATGCACCAATGAGCGACCCGAAAGAAAGACTCTTTACTACAGATCCTCTACCTGGCACAATTACAGCCAAGAAAGCTCGATATGAAATATTCGAGGATATTTACCATGTTTAACTCGGGGCTAGTCGGAAAGAAATACTTGGGCACACTGTGGACTACTCAAGCCCAGCCTTTACAACATGCCTAAGGATGTCGTAATAGGCGTTTTGAGCTATCAATAGACTCAAGATGCCCCGAAGTACGCGAATCTCGCCCTTGACTATCAAAGGATTCCTCTCAAAGACGGTTGAAAGAAAGGGTCGAGACCTACTTGATGAAACTGATAAGTTTCCGAACGTTCGGTCTATATATTGTCTATATATTGTCTATTTGTTGTATGATGTATAACAGTACGACAAATGACAGCTCATTCAGGAGATATTTGTCCTCGTTGAGAAGCGTGCCTACGCTTTGGAAATTAAAAAATACGAATCATTAAACATCGTACGACCTTCATTTTCAATCATGCGCCTGTTACCAGCAAAAATAGGCGACACCGAGTCTGTAAATTCTGTTGGCTCTGAACGTTTGATCTCGATCGAGAGTCTTAAGTCCAACAGCGAATTCCAGCCAAACCTTAAAGGCAAAGACATCATAGGCGAAGGTGGAGAGCCGTGATTGGGTGGTAAGAGACTGGGTAAGGGTAGAAGAACAACCTTGGATATGCTGATGATGGTATACCAGCGGAGGAGACGTGTGAGATTGGCGGCTGGGTGAAAAGAGCGAATAGGTGAGAGGGAAGGCACAACGCTGGCGGTTTCACTCAACAAAGAGATACACTTCGGATGTCCCCATAGAGGTATTGAGTGTTATTTGGAAATATGCTGGTGCAGGATGATGCCTAGCATTTACGAATGTAATCCAGCATTCTTTGGCATTGGTCGTTAAACGCCTTGTTTCTGCTCTACACCGAAAAAGTCCACGATAAGTTCTTGCGGATTCATCCTGAAGGGAGACTGATTTGTCGGGGAATCTAAGCAATTGGGAGAACTATGGCCAAACAACCAACTCCTTACCTCTTCCCAGTTGACAGAAACTCTCCTCCCAAGACTATCGCCACAAATCAGGTACTTCAAGAAGCCCAATCCTGATAAAAGAACCTAATGTCCACAATGCAAACGGCCGCAGTGTCTGCCAAGCCAGTGTTCAGTCCAGCCTTCTTGGCCAAAGCCCCAATATCTTAGGACCCAAACCAAGCCGCCCACCTGAATCCAATTTCCCACTTGGAGTCTACGTTGAAACCCACTCTAAACTCCGAACAACAGTCACCAACAACAGCCTGCGTTTGCCTCCTCGATCAGCGCCTCGATCAGCGACTCCACCAGCGCCACAATCGAGAAGTTCCGAGCGCTCTGTTGATTCATACGCAGCGAATCATCATGTCCCGCCAAAAAGCGGTGAAGCAATCCAAGGGACGCTGGCCGCATTTCGGTGCAAGTGGCTCGCAGGGTCATCGTTGGGCTTTGAAACGTCTAGGCATAGAATAATAGATCCAATCGAGATCTTTGTGACTGAATCTTCAAGGAAGCAGAAAAGAAGAGGAAGAAGAAGAAGAAGAAGAAGAAGAAGAAGAAGTCGGGATTCGTATCAACCATGTAGTTTTTTATTATTTCTCCACTAAATCCCACCTCTTTTCTTTTCTATTTAAGCCTCGTCCCCCTTCCCCCCCACATTCCCACAATCCCATCTCACAAAAGATACCCTCTCAACAACTCAACCCCTTCCCATGCTCCCAAGAAAATTCCCCCCTTGTGCATATCAAACCGAGTCAGTTTATCTGACGGGGGGCGGGGGGAAAGGGACCTTGCAAGCAGGGAAATAGGGGGGCAGAGATGAAACTTTCTTCTTTCGACTTTTTCAGTCTATTGCGTTCTATATACTAACCTAGGCACCGATTCTCACCCTCACAAACCTCAACTCAACACTTCTTCTTCCGCCCACAGCACTCTCCACTCTCCCACATCTCCCAAAACCCCCCCATTCGCCCTCTGGTTCTTAAACCATCATCACCACTCCCACTGCCAACCCGCCACTCCCACCCCCTTTCCTCCCGTTGAACGGCTCATCTGGAGTCATCCGTCTGTCTATTTACCGCCAACGGGGTTGGGGCGGGACGGAGGAGCTTGGGTGTTTTGGTGAGGGTCGGTGTTAAATGAGTGCAGTTGGGATGGGTGGTGGTTTCGAAGCTTGGAGGAGGGCGGGAGTGGGATGCTAGTCCACCGACCTCTGCATATCAGATCCGTCTCTCCCTCCCCTATCTGCCCCTCTTCCCTCCTCTCTCAACTATCCCATCTAGCGTCACCTGTCTCTGCCTCTTTCTCTTCCCCACCCCCTGCTTCTCTCCGCCCTTAGTCTCCCCACCCACCTCCGCCGCTTCTCGCTCATCCTGATCGACACCACCGTCTTCCTTCTCGGTATCAACGTCCTTTCTCACTCTGCCCCTTCCCCTCCCCCGCAACGCCTCCCCCTTCATTTCCCCACCAACCTCCCGCGTCGGCCCATCAGATTGCCCGCCAGCGCCGGACGGGGGCTCATTTCCTTCCGTGGGGCCCTCGGCAGAATCGGGGAAGAGAGATTTCCAGGTGCCGTCCTTGACACGGGGGTCGTCGCCGTAGAGATTTATTTTGTAGGCGGATTTGAGGGCTTCGATGCAGATGGTGCGGCGCTGGTCGAAGTCGAACATGGGCTTTGGGTAGGTTTTTATTGTCCCACCCGTGGTATCACGTGGGTCGTATACTTCATCCTGTGGCTCGTTCCCATCGCCCTTGATGATACATTTCGCCTTCTTCTGGTCGGCTATGGGGGCTTTCCACGGCTCATAAATATACTTGTCCGGGAAATCCTTCAACTCGGGCACAAAATGTCTCACAAACGCGCCTCCTTTATCGGACTTTTTCGGAAACGCGATCGGCGAGTAACAGCGATAGAATTGAGAGTAAAACGCGGTACAACTCAACCACTGCCAATTCCCCGCGTTACATGCCGTTTCATGGTCGATCAACCACTCCTCAAATACCTCCGCTCCTCGCTCCCAATCAACATAGCACCCCCCCCTCGTCAAAAAACACGCTACGGCATGTCGTCCGAGGTGGTGGATCCATCCCTCTTGTCGCAGTTGTCGCATAAGCGCGTCGATCCAGGGAAATCCTGTACGCCCGTATTTCCAGCGCTGGAACCACGTTTCTACTTTTGCAGAATCGATAGTGTATGCACCAGTGACGAGGCCGGTGGAGGGGGAGACGACAGAAGGGAGATGCCAGGGGACGAAGCGGACGTGGGAATTCCCGGCGGTTTGGGCAAAGGAGTAGCCGAGGGATGCTTGTGCAGCGAAATACATGTCTCTGAAGAGCAGCTGGCCGATGAGGTTCGTTGGGATGGTGCTGGCTTTACCCTTAGGGTACGCGTCCATGACGTCTTGAGCGCGCCAGTAAAGCTCTCGCACGGAAAGTGAACCGAAATGGTGGTGGGGGGAGAGTAGGGTGGTCGATTGTGGTCTAAAATCCGTGGGGGCGGTGGCAGGCTTGGAGAAGGTGGCGGTGTAGTCCTTGTTTGCGATAATGCGACTGAGCGTAGCGAGGGCGCGGGTTTCGCCGCCGCGGTTGGTGGTGGTTGCTGGCTTGAGGCCGAGCTCGGACATGGTGGGGACGGCGAAGTCGTGCCCAGGGCCGGCGAGGTGGGCGTAGGATTTGTCGGGTTCGGAACGCTGGGCATTGTTGAAGTCGGGGTTTGGAGAGGGTTGATCTTGGGGAAAGTCGAGGGTGGTGTCACCGGGGTTGGGGAGGGATTTGGGAACGGGAATGGGGCGTGGGACGTCACCGATCTTTTTGGCTGCCTGGAGATTGTAAGCTTACCGTGGACGAAGTAAGGCAGCCTTCATACATTCTGGACTTGAGTAATACTCATTGTTGGCTTGCCTCCATTCGTCTTGACAAGCTCATCTGGGTCATACAGGGTCCTTCCCATTTTGACAATAACCTCCACTCCAGCCTCTGCCGCCATTTCTAGAACCTTCGTATCTCTATCTCGCGCGTATGCGTCTGTATCCTTTTCAAAAACTAGATGCGATATCTTCCAGGCCTTGAAAAGCTTTGTAAGGACAATTTGCGGAGCTTCTCGGACGACAAATAACTTTGACTTCGGGTTCAATTTCGTTATCGAAGAGGAGAGGTCAGATTGGCAGTCAAGTCTGGATGAAATCCACAAAAAATTAGTATTGATTCGTGCACCCAGCCACAAGAGACAGGAAATCTTGCACCCTCGCAGAACTCACTTACAAAAACTGCCATCTGTTCGATCCTACCCTAGCGCGATAGACATAATGAGGATCCCAGCACCAGACCGGATACAGACATTCAGGCTTGAGATCCAAGGCAGCTTTCAGGGCTGGCGAGTCATGCAGGCGGAGGTCAGTTCGAAACCAGTACAGCACTCTGGGTTTTGAAGTCATGACAGTTGTATCCACGTGCGCCGCACAAGAAGCGCTGGTAATGAAGCAGCGCAACGGTCTTGAAAGGAGAAGCTGAGGTACAAATGGGAATGAACGTTAGATAGGGTTTGCAAGTAAAGGCAGTATGGCAATAATGATGTCACGAGATCTAGAGATCTAGGGATCTACTAGCGGTCACGCTAAATCTCTCGCCAATCTGACAGGGGAAACAGACTGCAAAAGTAGTGGCAAGTAAACGGTAGGTATCTGACGGGTTTGACAAGACTTCAAATGCAAAACACAAGTCTCTTTCCTGAAAATAGGAGAGTATTTACCGGGTCCCACACAAATGCCATGTAACCAACCAACATGTTAAATATGTGCAATCCTGACTTCCTCTTCCTTCATGCGTTCAATGCTGCCGACATCGTCTTCGTACATCGTAATGGCACCTTCCCCGCTCATTCATTCTTTCCACCTCCCAGGACAGTGGCTTCGACACCTGCTCCCTTCCCCTTCTTCAAACTTGAGCTCCGGCTTCTAGCTCCAACGACCTCATCTTGAACCTCTCTCAACATATCTCTTCCTTCCCCTAGCTTCCCTATCTTCGCTACGAGCGCCGTGTTTTCTTTCTGCAGTGCGCCCACTTGCTCTCGGAGGATATCTCTCTCCTTGCTCACAACCTCCAACGCTTGTTTGACCTCATCCTTCTCTCGCGCTAGTCGAGCCTTCTCATCTTTGTCTAGCGCCTTCTTTTTCCTGTCCTCTTCTTTCGCTACGTCCTTCTGCCTCTTGGCCTCTAACTTTGCCACTTCCTTTTTGTACTTCTCTTCTTGCTTTTGGATTTCACGAGCGTGTTTCTCTTCAGCTTTACGAATCCGCTCTTCCTCCTTGGAAGTTAACTCCTCCTTATCTTTCGTTTCTTTCTCTCGCATTTTGGAAAGTTTTGAGTCTAGTGCCTTCTTACGGTCAGAGAGCTTTGCCAGTTCTTTCTCGTGCTGTGACATGCCCGGATAATCCTTGAGGTTCGATGAGGTGGTTAAGGAGCTAGCGGATTTTGTGGACTGTGAATCATTGAAACCCTCTTCGGCGCTGGCGAAAGAATCAACGCTTGCCTCGGAAATTATTGAAGAGCTTTCGGCGTCTTTGGTTCCATTAGGAAGAGCAGACACAGGTAGGTTCGTCGCACTAGTAGATGCGGAACCAGATCGTGAGTGACCGAGCAAATGGTCTATCACTGTCTGAGGCGCATAAGCTTCAACTCCGGCGTATGCGGCGTTGGTTACACTCGAGAGCAAGCCCCCCTGCTGGGTCTGCCCTGGTACTTGAAGTCCTGGCTGCACGGGCATGTCATCTTGTGGCATCGAAGTAGAGTTGGACATCTCCGATGCGCCATCTAAACCTGCTAAATGGCCGTCGCTCTGTAGCGCTCCAAAGGCGGTTGCCCTTTCATAATCCGTTCTCGCGTGATTGGTATGGCCTCCAACAAGTTCTGCCTCGTCCTCCGAATCTGGGTGTTTCTTCTTACAAGCCCAATCCAAGAATTTGCTGGCGTCTCCAACAATACCAGATGGCGTTCCTCGCTCAACCATGAATCGTGGCACACTTCCTCCTGGATCACTTCGTGTCACTAAGATCCATTCTACAGGGTTCTCCTCAGACGTTTCGTCAAAGTCATCTGGGTTGTCCATTGCCTCTCCCTTTGCTTTTGCCCCTCTGGATCCTGCGAAGGATATTGTTCTACCGCGCGCCCGGCCTTCTGCCAGCACACTATCGTCTGCTGATACAGCCATATCACGGTCTGCCCCTCCGTCGTTTAGCTTCTGTTCAGCGTTGCTAAGTAGCGCGGCTTTTTCCAAAGATGGAGAGATTGCTCTCCCGTTCCTGTGCTTCAGTAGATCTGTGGAAGATAATGACCTTTTAGGTTTCATGGGTATTTCTCTTATGAACTCGACAGACTCGTAGTATCCTCGTATGAAGCCAGGTCGTTCGGGGCAATCCGGATGTATGCAGGGTTTTGACACTACCATGAAATGCCTTGGCCGGTTGTTAAAAGGGGGAGTCCTCAATCTTCGTCCGTTTTCGGGAGATGTTATTGAAGATGCAGACTCTGGATCACCAAGAGCAGAAGCGGAAGTGATGAGGAGAGTGACGAAGTCGCGGGGCGTAGTGGGACCAGGAAATTGTGCGGACAGATGATACACTAGGTACATGTCAGTTTCCACCACCGAGGCGATATATCGAACTATGCACCGATATTGCGCAAAGACGGGAGGACAGACCTTCGATATTACCAACTCCATCGATTACCATCCTCTCAACAATCCTCTCACCTCCTATGCCCCTGATATTTCCCTCCCCCGGAGCTCCCTGTATCTCCAAACTCTCCGGAAACTCGCTTTGCAAGCCAAGCTTCCACTTCTTGAACCCCAAGCCCTGATGTACACTTCTTCGTGCGAACCATGCACCCTTACCATCCTTGGCACCCAACTTGTATACAGCCATACCAAGCGGGTTATCCTTCGCGGACAACTTGTAAGGCTTGCCCCATTCTTTCTGCAGGACTGTATTCGAAGGGTCTATGGGATCTGAGCGGGCCGAGGATATCGAAATTTCTGAGGCGCATGACGCGTTAGAGGTGACGGTATTGGATCGTGCGCGGGTGATCGTGTCTTCGATAGCTGGGAGAGGAACGGAGTCGATGATCAATTGAGCTTTGGCAAAGCAATCCTGGAGGTAATCCTTGGCTTGTAGTTCGTCCTTGTGTACGGCAGAGAAAGGTGTGGGGCCGAGCTTTTGCAGGGCTGCGTGGAGGGCCGCCATGCTCGAAGATAGGAAGAAATTGGGTTTTGTATCTGAGATCACTTCCGAGGGTTCCTCCCTGAAGAGTATGTATGTAAATTTTTTAAGAGCTCTTCAGTAGAAACTGAGGTCTTTGGGGTCGATGATCTCGTGATTGGTACTCGTAGGAGAGCATGTATAGCGTCACCAGCATAATCACAGCGAAGATAAGAGCCACAATTGCAAAGTGAGTGAATATATCGACACGGTGTTCGCTTATGGACAGAGTCCTGGAATAGGATTTCATTGGCACAAGAAAAGGTACCTACGTCATCTGTGCAAGCTTTGCCTGTTTTGGCTGTACCCTCACGCTTTACGTAGGTAGATTTTGTGAGTACGGTACCACAAGATACGCTTCGTAAACCACATGCAACATTGAGCGAGCCATCATTGGATATGCCAAACTGTATGATATAGTAGTGGAATTCAGGGATTCCATGTTTGTATTACTAATGTGTAAAGAGCTCAGCTCCGGACCTGCACCTTGTTCCTCTCAATCAATAAAAAGCACCTCTGGAACCAGTCCTGAGTGTAGGAGGCGACCCTACAAGTCCGCACGCCGCCAGCTTCACTCGGTAGAAGGCCCTGTAGACCGCAAAGATGATCACTGATCCTCTCTTGAGCTCCGCCACTGACGAAATCCCAATGCGCAATCCACCGAATCCCCTCCCGACCTCCATCTGGTAACATGTAGACCAAACATTATATCGGCATTCCAGATGCCGACTATCCCTTTATATGCCGTCGTCTCCCACCACCATATAGATGCCAGCTGGTACGCAGTACCAGAGTGGAAAGACAAGTAGGTATGCCGCCTCTCAGGTTGGGCAAGCCCGACGACCTTTGAGTGCAACTCCCTTGTAAGACGACAAAATTAAACAATCAGGCAGAGGCGCCGAATTGTGACAGACATCCACCTGCTCTATAGCCGTGAGGCTCCACCATCTTGTATAATGCAGGAATCGCAAACCTCCCGAAGCATTGATCATAGAATGTACGTGGATCGGACCGGCCGAACCGAGATGCAAAAGTAAAATAAAAACAGCAACGCTCGCTAGAAAAACGCAGGAATAAAATGTTAATGCAAATAATGCGAAGGGTATCCGGCTCTAGTCCGCATCGAGTAATCAGATATAACGCCTGCCCATGAAGGTATCTGAACGGTCGCTTAAGACATCGTGTGTTCGTTTGTGTATACTGCGAAGAATTTCGCTTTAAGCCTCATGAACGCCGTCAATGCTGTGGAGAAGATGTTTTGCGTAGCTGATCTTCCGTCACATCGCGTACGACATTGGCAAGGCGAAGTCTTGATATCGGTCCCAAGCAAAACCCCCATATCCAACGCTCGTGCTGCATTGCTGTTGCATGAACAGGCTGGGTAATGGCAATTGAGGAATGGGTGCCATAGTCATTGGTGCGCTGTAGTACTGGGGTGGGCTATCGCATGCACTCGTATACGGCTGGCTAAACGACGGTGTCGGTGAAGGAAGCTGCTGGAGTTCGTTGAGGCCCATGCTCGCCCAAGTGTTTGAAGAACCTCCTGATGACATCGTGCTAGGACTCGAGGGAACGCCATTCCAGTTGGACACAGAGTTGGAAGGAAGTTGGGCCGGCTGCCACCAGTGCTCAGCGCCAGTGGAGCTCGGAAGAAGTGGTGTGGGACGGACGACGTCGACGAGCCTTGGTGGAGGCGGTAGGAGTGGTAGGAATAAGCCCATGATAGCAGACTTCACCTCCTCGCTCCGCCCACATAGCAGCTCACCAGCGCCGTCTTCTTCCATGCCTTCCAGAGCCATAGCATTCGTACGATAAACAAATCTGTTTGCCGCTTGCACGAAGTCTTCTTGCAATTTCTTGAGTTGGGCTTCCTTTTCAGACCAGTTCCATGTACTGGCAGCCGTGTCCACCGAATGAACTTCTTTGTGGTACTCTACCAGCGACTCGATCGTCTCAGGTGTTAGCTTGAACGCGACTTCATTCTGCGAAACCATGTCGACATGCACAACATAAGCCTCGATGTATACAAGCTGATAGTTGAAGAGAGCCTCGATCAAGGGATTCTCGTCCTTTCGGAGCTGAGCATCGGGGGCCTTGGTGAGCATAACCGAGCAAAGAGTCCATATGGCCGCAGGCGAGGCGAGGGTGTCGGTTAAACACCGCAAATGTTGAGGTACGCTATTCAGAGGTCTCTTTACCCGATTCACTCTCTTCAATGTTGCTGTTAACCATGGATCGACCTTGGTATTGAGAACGACATTTGGTGCTGCCCGCGGGGCGAAGGCAGCAGCAGAAGCTGGTAGAAGTTGTATGGGCATAGTGGGTCGTTGTGGCGGCGGTACAGATTGGGTATTTGGTTAGAGGCGTGGGGACATGGAGCGGATGAGAAATTTAAATATAATAAAAACAGTTAAAAAGATGATAAGGTAGTAAAAGTAAATTATTCGGCGGTCCCAAGACAAGGGAAATACTTTGCACGCCTTGAGGGAGAAGGAGGAGAGTTATGGTGGAAAAAGGCGGTGATGCACCGAAGAACGAATGAGACAGCATTATTTAGGCGGGAACAGGATTCCCTTATATCACGAATTGGCGTCTAGGCGGGGCGTGCGCAGTCGATGCCAAAGAGCGGGTTTTTAGCTTTAGAATCGTCCATTTGCAAGTCCTAGCTGGGGTGTTTATGCAGTGTGCACATATACAGTAGTTGCATACAGTCAAAGCTGCGGTCGCGCGCCAGGCCCTGCTTTAGGCACTGGGTAGCCGAAGCGTGGGCACGATAGTCAACGCGCCCAGCCCAGATTGGTGACGGGGCGAGTGGCGTCTTGCATGCAGCTAGAAGCAATGGCTTCCTCAGGACTCGAGCTGATCTGTGGTAGCCTCCGTCTCTTGCCTCCAGCAGTGGGCACGCTATGGTTCGTGAGATGTAAAATTGCATTTTCTTGTGGAAGTTAGATTACTACACATGTTGATCATGAACAATCATGATGATCGATTAGAATAGAAATACTCCGCACTTTGGCAGATCTGGACTCTCGGGGAGGAATTGGCCGCAACTTTGATGTGGCGGTGCAGTCGATACTACCGAATACCACATTACTTTATTCCAGGTATAAGACTCTACCACAGTAGGACCATCTCTTATACGCCGATATAGAAAGATCCATGGCCAAGAAACAAGCGCCACTGTCCACAGCGTGGATCTTGATGATTTGCATTGCATAATGATCATGGCACCTATGTGAATTAATCAACAGAGGTCCCACCGCGTCACTGCTTCTGGCCTTAATGTGAAACACCTCTCAGCGTGGGTAAAGACTCCTGTTAAGATTATTACGAAGACGGCGGGTTCTGATGGCGGCAGCAGCCATGATAATAATGTGCGGAGGCAGGGAGCTTGGTGCTTGGATATTGTAACCGGTCCATATATTTCTCATTTCCAGCTGGAGCCAACGGCATTCTTACTCCTTCGAGGACAGTCGTCGGGAATCTCAAGGGCTTCCGTGAGTGGGTGTGATGGGGACGAAGAGCGCATGACCACTCGATGCCATCCGGACAAGATGCTTATCCTCTAGCCAACAAGGTCTCGTGTGGGTTGTACAAGCTTCTAGAATCAGATTCGCTGACGATTCTGCGGTTGAACGGAGCTTGAGATACGATCCCTGCTATGAGGCCTGGTTGGTTCAACGTCCATATCTGATCTTCCCCGCTTCTTGCTGTCTGAGTCAGCAGCACAAAGAGTCTCTACTCTGTAACATCACCGCGATATCATCGCGTCCATGCTGCAGTAGTACGTTATTGAAGCTGCAAAGACATCGATGATACCGCACATGGCTCGGCATTGACTATTCCCTGTTGAGAGAGGCTGTGCAGAGCATAAAGTGTTGTCCCGAGGATAGCCGGTTTTTCCAATTACACCTGCCTTACCTATATTTGGCAACTCGAGCATAAATCACTCAACAGCCATGCATAATTCGTATGCACCACCGCAACCAGAGAGGCGCCGAACAACTGTCACGAGGCACAATAAAGTTCCCAACCCGATGATGGTATCCAGTAAGATATCTCTTGCCTCTGTGGCCCAGCCTGGTCAGGTCAATCCCAAGCGGGTGAACCCAGAGCCAAGGTTACGTCTCCAGGGACCAATCCATGCCATTGCCAAAAGATGTTGGTTACAACACCAATGCACGCGCCACGCTCCTGTGCATGGTTTACTCGTCCTGTTCTGGATGCTCGCGCCGTACCCGCACAGGAGACTCCGGGACTCTTTCAGCTCTCATCGCTCGCGGTCATAGTCCTGTCGCCTCCCGCGCTTCTCATGCGGCAAAGTATCGATCGAGGCTGAACGGAACAGATGAAAGTTTGCCCTCGACGCGTCGTGTGTCGCCGTGTTTGTCGGTTCAGGCTTGTCATCTGAAACGCCTTATGCAGACGTTTCGACTTATGTACGGAATATAGCTTATGTAGATGGGAGTCACACGTGCATTACGGCGGATTATGTTCTCCCCAAGTTCCAACCGCTAACGAATGAGTCACTGCCACGACGCGTGCGTGTCTTTGAGAAAATGTAAAACACCACCATCTCGAAGCATGTCTTTCGACATCGCGTTGAAACGTGGATGAAACCAGTAGCTTGTAATCTGAATGACGCCGTTGCATTCAGCATTGTAGCTGAGCAAAGGTGTTGAGCGACTTTCTGTTTTCAACTAGTAGACACCCGGAAGGATTCTCCAAGGCACCTTCTTCTTATACTCATCCCAATCCTTTCCGTACTTCCTCATACATTTCTCCTCGTCCCTCATCTCTCGATGGATCAAGAGGACAGCAAAGTAAACTATGTAAAAGTAGGTGATTGCCATTCCCCAACCTCTAGCTTCGCCTTGTACAATTTGGGTACCCATCGCGGTACCCCCACGTACAGATCCATCAGCAGGCTTTGGGACATTCCCCGTTGAAAATGTTGGGCCTTGTCGAACCACGTATCCGGCGATACCAGTTGGTAAACAGTAGGACCAGCCCATTATCCAATCACCCAAGTAGTTAATATGCCTTGCTGAGCCCCACCAGCCGGAGACAAGGAGCTTGCTGCCTGACGCAGTTTCCATGGTCTTCAGGTGAGCAACTCGCGGATCCTTGGGGTTTGTTCTAAACCTATTCTTCTGGTTGTTCGAGGCACGGAAAATCCAGTAACCAAGGCCCTGTACCGCAAGAATACCAGCGACTCCAGTAAATCCGAGATCCACGGGATACACGGCAAGATAGCGTGTTTGCAGGGAGTAGATGAACGGTAGCCATACGAGATCACCAAAGGCAAGCATGAAACCAAATCCATCGGTGGTGATATCCATTGTAGTCAAGATTGCTGGCTCCATCCACAATGCATCCAATGTATAAAGGGCCTGAAAGCCGGTAATCAAGGCAATGCTGTAGGTAATGCGTCCATAAAGCTTGTACTGGTGGGCAATAAAAGCCAGATTTAGCAGCATCCAGCCAAGCATACCTGGCCGTACTTCCATAAACTCCTTAATATCAATCGTGCCGAAAAAAGGTAGGGTTACGCGAGGGTTAAGTTCTCGACCAATAAACCAATCATAGATGAGATTGCCCGAATGTCCCCCAGCTGCCAATTCGCGTTGCTCTTTATTACCTGCCTTGACCGAAAAGCTCCGAACATAGACAAAGCATGCGAGAGAGAACGCAATGCCAAGGTTGACGGTTATCAATTGGGTATAATTGTCCCAGATAAAGGTCCACAGGGGAAAGTCTGGTCCTCGCACAATTGTACCGGCCAGCGCGACAGTAAGAACAGCTACTGCTGAGCTGAAGGCTGGTAAATGTTGTCAACAGTGTGGACTTAGTGACTGGCTCCAGAATATCACTCCGGACGTACCATTGAACTTATACTTCAGTATTCCTCCCGACTTGAGCTCTACACCCTCGCTCTCAACGCCCGGGAGCACTGCTAGCAGCACCAAGCTCAAAAAATAGTACCCCAGTACCCATGCCGTAACTTTGAAGCTAGCGAGCCCAAATATCCCATCCTGAGGCCATCCCGTCTCTTCCTTTAGCTTCACAAGAGTAAGACTCTTGGGATGCAGAGCTGACGGTACAGGGCAGCCTGTTTTGTCGTTGCAAAGGAAAGCTGCCAGGTAGCATACCAGTGGTAGGCCGAACGAAGTTGCGAATGCTCCAAGACTACGTCCCAATTAGATAGAAGGAAATATGAGCACTGCGAAGAGCGGCTTACGGTCCACCGAATTCGAAGCCATATATGGGTTCTACAGGACTCACATTACGCTCAGTCTTGGCCATCGTTTAGATCTCTGGTAGTTAGTTGGCAAGCTTCAATGGTAACGCAAAGGCTATTCTATCGCCACGTAAAACTCGTCTCCCCCATGTGAATGGGTTTGCAATCGTAAACGGTTGACGAACAATAATAGATAGAGGTAAGGTACATTTTACATTATGCAGGGCTTAGCTCCAGGGTTCTCTTATTACTAATACAGTTTATATTAAACTTACAACCAATTAGAAAGAAGTGTAGTAGACAGCGAACGTTACGCAGAACCGAGCTGCCTCGATTCACCCACCAAGCAACTACTCCACCCTTGAATCTACTACAGATCCGGCGGCCATGCGGCACTCCCTCCTGTTCGTCCCCCTCTCCGTCCTCTTTTCCCTCATTCCCTCCTCAGCTCTAGCGACCAACTCCGAAAACCCCCTCGAGCCGTGCACCATCATCTCCCCTCTCACGGGCGCTTTCTACGACCTCAACACCATCACCGTTCAGCCCTCCAAAGATGACGGGGACAAAAGCTGGCACGCCAGAGGCTACGACTACGGAAAAAACTTTACGCTCAACTTCTGCGCTCCCGTCATTGAGAAGCTGGAACATGTGATCGATGTGCCCGAGAGCTTGTGGAAAAATGTCAGCGCATACTACAAGGACGGCGAATCCGAAATATCCATAGGGCAAGCGTCCTCGAAACCCGTCTTCCGAGGCCGCAAGTTAGTCCTAAATTACACCGAAGGCAGCTACTGTGAAGAGAAACCCAGTCGAAACCTCGCCCGAAAGCTCAGAGACGACGACGACGACGACAACGATGATGATGATGATGAAGACCGTCACAAGAAAAAACCCAGCGACAGGAAAAAACCCTCCAAACCTTCCGAAACCCGCCGACAAAAATCCTCCCTCATCTCCTTCGTCTGCGACCACGACTCCCTAGCGCCCAAAGTGCACATTACCTTTGTGGGCGCCAGCCCGGATGAATGCACCTATTTCTTCGAAGCAAAATCCATGGCTGCGTGCGGTGGCGCAAGTGTCGCACCCCAGACATTGGGCCCGGCGGGCGTGTTTGGAGTGATCTTCCTGATCGCGGCAGCGGTGTATCTGTTTGGCGGTATTGCGTATCAGAGAACGGTGATGCATCAGAGGGGTTGGAGGCAGTTGCCTAATTATGCCATCTGGGCCGGCATAGGCAGTTTCCTCAATGTAAGTCTCCCCTCTTACCCCCTCCCTTCCCCACCTCCCTCTTACACACCGAAATAACTTTTATCTCCACCTAGGATATCTTCATCATCGCCACCTCCTCCTGCGCGCGCATCCTCCCTCGCCGCAAAGGCTACAACCAGCTCCCGAGCCACAGCCGGGGCGGGCGTGGTTCCCGGGCCGAAGACGAAAACAGGCTGATAGATCAATTGGACGAGGAATGGGATGATTAAGGAGGTCATAAAAAGAAAGTTTAGTTCGAGGGTTCAGGGGTGCATGTGTATGGCTAGGAGGGACATTGGCATGAGGTTTTTAGGGGGTTTTGCATTGATATGCGGGTGCTTTGGGGTGGTGTAGCGTTGTTTGAGTATGTATTGAAATACTTGATAGAAATTGTTTTTATATTATCAGGATTGGCTGCAATATCTGCTGTGGATAGTGATGACCTAGCATTTCCATTTCGAGTGAATTCAATATCGACGATGCCTTCACGGTAGGTTCATACTCATGGGAAAGTCGTGAGAACTTTGTCTAATGGTTTATAAGAGTACCGTTGAGCAAGCATATCCAATAAGTTCTAATTACTTTTCATAAACAACCTGACAGCTCTTCCACGCACTTTTTCTCTCCACTGCTCCAAAACTCCAAAGCCAAACCGCATCCACATTCATCTCCAACTCACACATGGAGGAACAGAGGAAACGGTCTACCGTAAAGGAACACCTGCTTGATAGTGTTGCTTGAAACGATCTCTAGTTAGCACACTACTTACCAGACTCCCTAAATTTCTCACCTCCCTTATCGCCTAAACAACCAAATCGACATGGAAGCACCTAAGAAATCAAGATCCGAGAAGGCTCTCCCCCACCTCTCAGCCACTCCTGACGTATGCGTACAGCGTGCGAGCGTCTCAAGGCTAAGTTTCGTGGGCTATTATGGTCGCCACCCAGTTCAGCGGCGTAGTGTGGGTGGACGTTTCCAGTGGTTGAGACGGACTCGAGATCCACAACCTGCTTCCAAGGGTCCAAAAGGCGTTGTTGGACCTGTTGATCCGAGAGTCCAAAAGTATTGAGGACTTCCAGGTGTACATGGCACCCTTGAAGACAGTTTTCTTGGCGGAGATCTACTTTCCATAGCAAAAGAAGAAACAGCCGAAGACCATGGTGGGCGATGATGAGCTCGTGATAAGATGAACCAGCCCATTCTGGCCACGTGAAATCGACCAACATAGCCATTTGGTTGTACGGTAAGGTGTGGACCTTTGTGGCTGTCATGATGCCCGAAGTTCGCAAACGATTGCTCTAACCTGCTTGTGTTTGATCTGATGCGGATAAACAAGTAGGTTCCATAGAGATAATTCGAGGCTTCCATGTCGAGTCGCCGGTTCGTAGACAAGATAGCGATTTGGAAACCATAGACCGCAACCTCTCTTCTTGGTGCTTCATCACCAGACCTAAGAATTCTTGATGTAATCCCTGCAGCAGTGAATCTCGAAGCTGCAGTACCCAGCCGTTCGTTGAGGCTCTGCATCGTCAGACTGACTACTTTGCTCCGCCTTAAGTACATAGCCGTAGATTTGATTATGGATCTCCCCAGGTATAGATGGAGAAACCGGAAACCGCAGGCCATGTCTGCAAGTTTCCAGCTCAAGTGCCGTGTGCCAAATCCAGAAAGACATTCGTCGATGCTGGTAAATTGCTTCGCACGACAGTCATAAAAGAGCCAAACCCACATAGAAGGACCTTTAGCGGTCATGCATAGTCTCCTTCGTAGGCGGAATCGCAAGCAGGAGTCTTAGTAAAAGGGGTATAACGCTTACTTTGTTATCTAATTTCTTCTCACAAGATAATGGAAGTAGCTTCGGTGATAGATGTTGAGCAATTGTTTGATATCTTTATTGATCAAAATTCTTGTTCGTGTGTGCAGTAAATAGCGGAGTGGCTTGAACTGATTTGAAAAAGCAAGAGCAAATTCATGTTTCATTGTCTTGGTGACCTAGCAAGTGAAATATGAGTTACAAGCTCTAACAACATCAATGAAGTACCTCGTTCTCTGACGTACGGAACTTTGAGAAAAGTAAGACGGGTGGAGGGTCAATGCACCGGTAATCACCCTCTGTTGTGTAGCAAATGAAGCGTAAAGCGAGCTATGGCTATATGCGTATTTCGTGAGAGAAAAGCCATGCATTACCACCAGTAATATTTGCCCATCCATTAAGCGACTTAACTATAAGCGTATTTCGAAGACAAAAAGCAATATGTTACCACAAGTAATCTACCTCCATTAATCAAGACGACGCCAGTCCCTGGGTGACAAAAAACTGCTGCATAACTTGGAAAGCGCCAGTGGAGTTGTAGTGGAAGTTGATACCATGTCCGGTATTGGGTTGGATGTACGCTTGAAAGGTTTTCGCTGATGGAAATGATGCCTTTGCGGCGGCAGGAATCGATCCAAGAGCCGGATTACCAGTATTCATGCAGTCGCCACCACAGTATATTTCATCCTCGTCTGCCGCTGTCAGCCAAAACCAATTTCAAACTCAGTGAGAGCGTGAACACTTACTGCCGGTAAGAATCTGTACAGGGCCCTTGAAATCGGTGCTCTTTGGCGAACTACCAATCGTCAAAAGTTCGCCTATAGTGTAAGGCATTTTGACCGATTCGGCGAAATTAAGTATCCTTGGATCGAAAAAGCCGGGATACAAGAAGGCATATTGGTTGGAAGCTGCGTCTGACCAGGTTAAATATCCGGTTGGGAGGTTTTGCATTTGTGGAAGGCTGGTTGGGTAAATGCCGGTAATGAGGTCTCCAAGTTCTGTGGACTGGACAACTGATTCGACTTCTGTGATCGTGATCTGGTGCTTTGATAGATAGTTCTTAATCGAATCGAGCTCTGGGTAGATGAACATCGACAAACCCTGCTGTACAACGGTAGAGCTTATATTACCGAATCTTAAAGGTTGATTCAGACGTGCAAGCTTGCTATTAAAATCTGCGATGGTCTGAAAAAAGAACGCACCGTCTTGAGAGTAGCCAGTGAGGATGATGCCATCGCTGGCTCTAGGGTACTGTGCCACGAGATCGTAGGTAAGGACAGACCCAAAAGAATGACCGACATGAACAACCTTCTCAAAGGCTTGAGGGATGTTTGGTACGGTGCCATTTCGCAACATCACTGTGACTTCGTATAGAGCCGACGTTTCCGCAGGTGCCTGGATGACCTGCAATGGGTCTGCGATGGAAGAGTTGCCGATGCCCAAGCGATCAATGGACAGAGTACAGAAGCCATATTTATCCACGGCCACATCGATATAACTGTAATTGAAGTTGTTGTATGGCAAATCCTAGTAGCTGAAGAACGATATAACGTCAGCAGTACTTCTCAGCAGCGTTTCTAACAAAGCTCGCTGCGACTGATACGTCCCACCTCCGTCGCACTTACGTCTTATCAAAACCAATGCCATGGGTGAGGACTTGGACAGTAGGCTTTTTTCCGAACATCATATCAGGCTTGCAGAATTTAGCGCTAATCTCGTACTTGCCCTTGATCGTGGCGTAACCAGTTAGCGATTCTTCCGAGAAGTTGCCCCTGATGCTGGTGAGGTTCTGAGCAAAGACTGTTGCGTCAAGGTTCCCCACAAGAGTCGGGACATTGAAGACTCCTTGACGCGCAGAGATTTGAACAGGAATTGTGACGTTTTGACACAGCTTGGCTGCTGCAGAGCTGGCAAGCAGTGAGATGGCTAAGATCGAAAGTTGGAACATAGCTGCGTTGAAAGTGACCAACAAGAATCAACAACTAGAAGGCAGAAACGGTACGTAGAGCGAAGTGGAATCGTGTAGTGCGAAGAGGAAGTGAGATGAAGAAGTGGTTCTTATGGAATACTGACAGCAAACAGAGGCAAAACGCGAGGACCACATGGCAGACATGCCTTCTCCTTCCCACCGAGTCCTCTCAGAGTATTATTCTACGCAGTACCTACGACCTTCTCACCACCATACTCTTTCTCACGTGTGGCCAATTGAATTTCAGAACTCAGTGAATTTGAGACGATTACCTTACCCTTAGGATTAGTATACCAAGATGATGCTTACCTTACTTTACCTTAATCTACCTTACATGAGTGGAGTGACGACTAAGTTTAGGATCGTTGAATGGATGCCCTTCCTGATCAAACTTTGTTGACGCACCATCTGCAACGTCAGCTTCCGAGCCTTCCCTACGAGTGTATGATAATCATTAGCATCACAAAGTGAGGCTGACGCCGGTAATCGTCGACTTGGGGGTAAAGCACCCTTTCTCAGCGCCGCCAATACCTGTATCATGTTTACTCTCTGAAGTCCTACCGACAGTGGAGAAGTTGCAGAAGACTCAAACTCTCGCCAGCCCCGATTCACTGCAGCTTCGGATTCCTCGGGCCAGTATCCCCGTGAAGACTATCATGAAGCGTCGGATATGGTCATCCACAGACGCATAGTGGAAGCGGCAACACCAGCTCAGCACGGAGGACTCGGTACAGAGAACTGGTTAATGAGGCTGCGTCTTCGTATCGTTGATTGCGAAACCTGTGCCGGTTTTTAGGATTTGCCGAGAGCCCCACCAAAATTGAGTGTTTCCCAATCAACGACACCTCGTACTCGTACCTAGCCACACCAACGCCACCGCGAATCTCTCTTCGAACCTTATCTCACTGCCCTATTCCGTACACCCGCTCCAATGCAACACCACGCCCAAACCCAAGCCCGTCCGCCCCAATCAGAACAATGTGTCTTTTCCGCATCAACCCATCCCGCGCGCCTATAGATCCCCCGGGCGCCGCTCCTGTTCTTATGACGCTTGAGGAAGACCATATGTTGTCGATAATGGCCGGGAACGAGTCCAGACCGAATCCACTCTCTGATCTGGTAGACGCGAGGGGGAAGTCACAGCCAGTAAGGCCAGTGAGCCATGAGAGTCTGCAAGAACGAAGGGAGAGCCTGGCGAACGGGACCAGGAGAGTGGAGATTGGGAAGTGAAGAGGCAAGGTAGGACAGAATGAGAGGACTTGTTCATAGAACATAGTTGATCACTAATCCACACGAAGAATTGCAAATTGTATGTTCGGGAACCTGCAGCTACTACAACCAGACGCACGAGATTAATAAGTCCCTTGTCTTGGGGGAATTCGGTATGCATAGCTTCTCGTCCTGCAAGGAAAGACGCTTAGTGGATATAACGACAACAACGACCAATGATTTTGAAGGAAACGATTTCCAGCTTCTCATTCGCCTATCGTTTCATCGTCTAGGGTTCGTTGCATGGTGCATCTTCAATATCAATGGTTGTTAGATAGACAGGTCTCTCGGGCTGGATAAAGTCCTTTCAAGACATATATTCTATATATACCATTTGTAGGTTGACAAAAGTTCTTCCAAACATTATATTCTAGGTGGGCAGCAATCTAGGTGAACAACGTCTTTCGTTGAACATATGAAGATAAATTGTTTTCAGATGGATTAGACTCCCAATGTACCCATTCTGAGGTACACTTTGCTCTAAAAGAGAATTCTCCATTAAGAACTACAGAGGAACAACTCCCCGAAACCCCACTTTCATCTTTGGTGGAGAACCATCCCGACAATGAAATCCTGATCAAGGAGGACTCTCTGAAGACTGGTTCACACTCAAACAGAACCATTTCCTATGGAAGAACGCATGCTCTTTCCCTTAACGACGTACGTAGCAAAGAGCCTGTTTTGAAGATGTCTAGTCACCCTCGTTGATAGATCAGCCATCATGTGTAGGGGCGTAAGCCCTTTGCGGAAGCGCGTTGGGCGGAACAAGAGAAAGGTAGACATGGGTAGCTGAGCTTTCCAGGCATCGACCTCCCAGCCTTGGAGAGCGGAGAGGTCAGCGCGGAGGGACTCTTCCTCAGCACTGAGAACTGCCACTGGACAAGGCTTGCCCGACATGGCGAGCATCTGGAGAAAGGAAGCGGCAGACATCGTTAAAGATCTGAGAACTGTGTTTTTGCGAAACACAAGGCGAGCATCGCTAGAAAAGGAGGAGCAGATGAATGAAACACTCTTAGAAAGAGCCTTTCAAGAATGCCATAGCCCGTATGCTATCGCGGCTGAGGCTGTTATGCAGAGCGTATGCCCGTCTAGAACAGCCATATTGGCTACACCTCGCTGGAGGCGGCTAGTGTTGGCGTTGTGTGGCCGACTATAGTATTACCGTAGTCTCTGAACAGTTGCATGGCCTGAAGGCGCATCATAATGAAGTGATATATACCTCCCTTGCCACATCTGAGCAGGATATGGAATAATAATTGCTTCTAAGAAATGATTTTGAAAGACGAAGTTGAAGCAACTATCGCGATGATCATCAGCCCTATTTGGATGACGTAGAAATCCAGACGAATTCCGATCGCTCCTCCACACCACTCACCCATGAATTTTGTTAGTCACTAAAAGCTTGAGAAATGACACGGCTGTACCCCATGGCTGGCAACATGATGGATTGTTCCATCGTGATCATGACCTTTTCCTCCCCCCAAATCTGTGTATGGCAGGAAACTAAGGCGATCACGCTCTCAGCGTCACGAGGTTCTGCATAGTCTGGTATAACACAGTAATAGCAGAGACGTTGCAGCCCATATATCACCGAAATCGCAGATTGCTAATGTCTCCAAGTCGCCCGTCATGCCTCCTTCAAGATGCCCCTGCAAAATCCACCCCTACAACAACCCTTCAGCTCCATTTCGTTTCTTTGCTCTACCCCCAGAGATCCGTAACGAGATAATGTCTATTGCAGTCACCGAGGTTACCCCTATTGTGATCCATGGAAAGCGTTTCAACCGCCATCCTAAGCCTCCGCAGAGGACTCCCTCCGGCCGTGTTATAAATCGAAGCCAAGAACCATCGGCCGAAAAGCGGACTCTCGGGCACTCTCGAATCGCGTTGTTGATGGCTTCACGACAAGCATACTACGATGGTTATACGCTGTATTACGGGAAGAACACGTTCTCGTTCACGTTGGACACCCTTAAAACTTTCTGCGAGGATATCCCCAAAAGATGCCTCTGCCAGATTAGGTCCGTGAAACTCATAATACCATTCATGGATCAGCATGACACTATCTGGAGAATGTTAGCGGGACTGGTGGCTTTGCAGAACCTGGAACTTCAAATGAAATATCCACAGTCTACGGTTCGTCGCCCGAACTGGGAGAATTGCATCTGGGGTACTCGAGGATTACGACAACTCAAGCGCTTTCGGATTACGAGATATGACCCCGAACCCATGATGTCAAGACGGGTTTCCAAGACTTCCCATGAAATGGCTGTCGATGCAAAAGATCGAAGGACAGAGGAAGAAATCAATCGGTATATACGTTTTGGGCTAAGCCAGCATTCTACTTCGCCGGGTCGCCGTTTTCCATCATATGAGAGTATTCGAGTTATCTAAACAACGCGCAGTTCTTGTAGCAATAGGAAATTGGCAGCCTAAACATTTGTGTTGCTCGTCTTATCGACCTATAGCTATAGTCATATAGATGTTGATATAGTATTTCAGTTTCTCTCCCATATGGAACTCTTCCTCCAGGAACATCCTAATCCTTAAACTCATTTCTAAGATTTCTGATATCATCCCAACCGATTTTGCCACATACTTGTTTCTCTTCTAGAATATTTGCTCATTCTCTAATCTCTGGTATTCTAAGTATTCTTCTCCCGTAGCTTTCGCGAAAGATATCATGCCGTCCACGAAGTCATTGGACAGGATATCGATATGCTCAGCGACCCGCTCCTGTGACGTCCTTCTCCTTCCCATGTACAATTTGCGTGTGTAACTCAGCGAGTGGGCTATAGTAGAGGAAATGGGGCGAGTGACAAGGCTGGCGGAAAAAGGGATCTCTTCCATGATTGGAATATATGGAATATTCAGCCCTGGAATAATAGATCTAGTTTCTGATATTTTTTTCTGCAAGATGACAGTATTATGTTTTTATGTAATTAATGAGTTGTTGTACTCGTATGGACGCCAAGAAAATACGAGGCCAGGTCATACATAGTCACGTGACAAGGGAAACAAAGCGTGTCCTCTACTTTTGCTGTCCATATGACGCTATGCTCACGTCCGATACCCTCCACTCATTGAGCCGCACTCATTTGAGGCATGTTCCTGGCGCTGAATGACTAATTAGTGGATATATTGAGGCCAGCGAGTTCTTGCGCCTAAGACTCGCTCCTAGTACATGGATGCCTACCTCATTCGGCGAGCCTTTCCCTTATAACAACGTACATATTACATCCTCACATCCAGAAACTGTCTTACCGTTGCATCACGAACCCCATCAGGTGGAATTAGGATTTCTCAACCTCGCAAACGAAGAACGATTGAGCAGTGGGCTTTTCTTAGAGAAAGACGAAGAGCAAGCATTGAACAGCACCAGTACTTCTCAGGAGCGGCCAAGACCTGGGTCGTTTGCAGATCCTGAGAAAAGGGCGTCCAATTTCCCTGCCATATCCGAGTCTACACTGGACGACCCGCAAATGGGACGCAGAACCCCAACTTCAAGGATAAACGTGCCGAATAGGCTTCCATCAACGGCATCCGGGGGTCAAAACGGTCACGCCAATGGTAAAATGGAATCTCATCTCGAAATGCGGCGGAAACACCCATCCCTGGAGTATCCCACAGCTACTTCACAAACGGCCCATCTTATGAGCAGAGAAAGCTTCACCCTTGATGACCAACCACCACCTACCCCACTGACTCCGAACCCAAATACAAGCTTCTTTGATTTACCTAGACAAGATCGGCGAAATTTTCTCCTTCTTGTGCTGTTATACTTTCTTCAGGGCATACCTATGGGGTTGGCATCTGGGTCGGTCCCTTTCCTACTGAAACCATACCTCTCGTACGGGCAGATAGGGGTCTTCTCTCTAGCGTCATACCCATACTCGTTGAAGTTGTTATGGAGTCCAATCGTGGACGCGGTATGGAGTCCCGCACTCGGAAGGAGAAAAAGCTGGATCATGCCTATACAAATATGCTCCGGGTTGGGAATGATATATCTGGGAAGTAGAATTAAGGAGATGATGATTGCGGCCGGGGCAAATGATGGCGCCGGGGTATGGAACTTCACATGGTGGTGGTTTTTCCTAGTATTTCTCTGCGCCACACAAGATATTGCAGTAGACGGTACCAGAATCCTCCCTAAACATGGCTTACCATAAACTAACAGAAAAGTAAGGTTGGGCTCTTACACTGATCTCCCCACAAAATTTATCCTATGCCTCAACTGCTCAAACCGTTGGACTCACCGCCGGCCATTTTCTTTCATACACCGTCTTCCTCGCCTTCAACTCACCCGACTTTGCCAATCGATGGTTCCGTTCCTCCCCCAGCGACAAGGGCGTACTGACACTTGGCGGCTATCTCACGTTCTGGGGTTGGGCTTACTTAGTGGTGACCCTTGGCCTCGCCCTTCTGAAGCGAGAAGACAAGACGCGAGAGCGCGATGGCATCACAGAAGTCTATAAAAGTATGCTTGGCATCTTGAAACTGCGGAATATCCAGAGCATTATCATAATTCACCTTATCGCCAAAATCGGCTTCCAAGCCAATGACGCTGTTACAAACCTCAAGCTCATTGACAAAGGTTTCAACCAAGAAGATATGGCCCTTACTGTTCTCATCGACTTCCCCTTTGAGATCGGTCTAGGGTACTATGCTGGACGCTGGTCCACTGCTTACCCGCCAATCCACATCTGGTGTTGGGCCTTCATTGGAAGACTAATTGCAGCTGTCACGGCACAAGCAGTCGTCATGATATTTCCGAAAGACGGTGTACAAACATGGTATCTCTTGACCGTAATCGCCGAGCACATCTTCTCTACCTTTACTAATACAGTCATGTTTGTCGCCATTTCCGCGTTCCATGCCAAAATAGCAGACCCAGCAATTGGAGGCACTTACATGACTCTCCTTGCTACGTACGTCCTTCCTCCTCTTAACCATGCTCTTGTCCTCCCTTCTTCCTCGCTAACACTATCACAGAGTCTCCAACCTTGGCGGAACCTTTCCACGTTTCTTTATCCTGAAGCTTGTCGATGTCTTCACCATCGCCACCTGCAACCCTCCCCTCACACCCCCTTCAGACCTCAAATTCCCCCTTATAACCACTCCTTTCTCGTGCATCGCCGAGGCCGAGAAGCACAGGTGCATAAACGGTGGCGGAAGCTGTAATATCTCCAGGGATGGGTATTATATTACAAATATAGTTTGTGTGATAATAGGCGTGGTGACGTTTTGGGGGTACATCAGGCCTGCAGCGATGAAGCTGCAAGCACTGCCTTTGAGAGCATGGAGGCTGGAACCTGGGGAGGCGAGGTGAGGGCATAAGGGAGAGCTTGGAATTTGAGCATCTAGAAATAGAATAGAATTGTAGACTACAATCCGCCTTCTTCGTATCGGTTGAAGGGTTAGACTAACAGTGTCCAGGGTGCGCGCGAGAAACCGGTGCCTTCAAGGGGACTGTGCGCTGGCTACCCTTGAGCTCATTCACGGTATATAAACCGCTGCCCAACGAGACAATTCGCCAGTTCGCCAGTTCGATAGTTTAATGCCGCGAATTTCATACCTCTTGCACCAATCAATCTTGTCTAGCGTGAATCAGTTACTTATATCCATTGCTATTCCACATGCTATCTCCAATGTGCATTGACCATTTCCCGCTTACAATGAATCTATCTGGATTACTCGTTCAGTCACTTTCTACTAATTCTACGTTGTAAGAGGGCCAATCAATGGAAGCTCCGCCACACCATTTTGCACTGAGCCCTTTGGGCTGAAAGTGTCATGGCATCTCAGCCGCAATTGGTCCAGCAATTCCTCCATATTCCTCATCCTTCGACCGACACTCCAACACAACGTCAAAAGCCGGGCCCAACCAAGATGCTCCCCTTGAAGCCGTGCTATAAAGGTAGATCCGCGCCCTGTACAACAAAGACACAATCACAGTCTACCACGCATACTCCGCCCGCCATCGCCATCCCCGCCGTCAAAGAGCAGAACCTCTGCGCATCGCCCGACTTCAAGGTTGGCCGGATGACTTGGATAAAACCCAGCTGGTGCTGGATGATGTGAACCAAACCCCCCCCCCTGCCTTCAAAAAGATCTCTCAACATGCACAGCCGCAATTTGAGATACAAACTTCCCCTCCCCCCCCTTAAAACCAAGCCCTCGAAATGTCCCACGCCCACTTCACCCACCTCCTCTCCCTCGCCCTCGTTCCCCACGGTAGCCCCCTCACCCCAGCCGAAAAAAATCGCAATACCCCGTCCGTGTGCAGTGGGATCCCGAGCGTTCCCCGACCCTGGAAGTCCTCCCGTATCGGCAGTATCCAAATCGGCATTTCGGGCGCCGTTAGCGAAAACTTGGGCGCGGGAGTGGGTGCGGAGGATCGAGGATGTGACGGCTAGGGCGAGGGAGTTGAAAGGGGTGCTTGATCAGGAGGGGGTGGAGGAGCTGGTGCGGAGGCGGTTGGTTCCGAGGGGGGTGGAGGAGGAGGTGAGGGCGAGGCTGGGGAATGTGAGTTTTTGTGGAGGGATGGGGGGCCTGGGAAGTCGGCTTGTGGGGGGTGGATGCGGAAGAGATGTTTATGCTGTGAAGAAAAAGAATTGGAAGTAACAGAAAATATTAGTACGAACAGTACAACGAGTATGTGATTATTGAGACGGACTAGACGCTGGGTCAAGAATGGAAAGCGGAGGGGTGATGAATAGGTTGAGATTAGTAATGCGAAGAGGAGTAGATCAGTGTGGATACAGGGGGGAGATAAGATGGAGATGGGAAAGGGGGTTTCGGACTTGCTGCGGTGGTAGATTGGTCGGTGGTGGAGGGGTGGGTTTGGAGATATCAGTTCTCGTAGTCTTTCACTCTTCCACCCTTCTTCCATCCCGTCAATTGCCGACTTCTCAAATCTTATAAGACCTTCAATCCTTTCAATTCGTTCTCTGAATTAGTGAAGGGGTTTCCTATCAGCAGCGAGTATTGGCGTGTCAGGTCAAAGGGGGCAACAGAATGTTGAAACCATTGAAAGAGCTTGTTGCTTGGTGGAAAAGGGGGTGTTTTCGTTTCCCGTTTTTAATTTATTTCTTGGACCAAACATCCAAAGCGAGAACCAAATCCAATCCAAAAAAAATAGTAATACTAAAATCTAAGCATTCGGCAAGACCATAAAACTTGAACTGAGGCAGGGCTTTTAACCAACGACTCTACTAGCTTTGACCAACCTCCCCTTATCATAACAGAGGATGCTTTCCCTGCTTGTAAAGGCTCTGTCTACCTTGAGTCATTGGCTCCATACATTCGCGTCTCCCTCCAGTAAATGCAAATCCTGAATCCGAAGCCAGGTGTCAGGTTGTAGAGCCTTGTTCTGGTGTGTGGTGAAGTTGTAGTCCCAAGGGGTATTGTCAGTTCGGGGCTGCTGATCTTGGTAATTGGAAGGGCCTGGAAGTCTTTGATGACAGGATTCATTGTTGCTTTGGCTTGAATTGTTCCAGGCCCTTGGGTTATTATCAGCATGCTTTGTATCCATTATGGGAACATGGTCGTGCTGAGTTGATAAGGTGTGAAAAGACCTCCTGAAAGGACACGGTGAAGATGCTGCAACAGGGCTCACTTCCGAAACAGTATGCTGCCAATCCAGGGTATTCTGGACAGATGGGAGAACTAAATCAGTGTCCCCTGCGTGTGGATATAGGGTGCGGTCCTGCAGCGACGGTAAAACTACATGAGTGAAGCCTGTGACTGAAATGGGATCCCAGTCTTGGTCGTCCACACCGCGTTGTTGTTCCTTCCAGCCTGCATAGCCTAGCCGCTTCCCCTCAGGGCCGGAATGAGTGAGTTCTTCGGCCTCGGAACCATCAGAATCATTTGAAGCTTTTCCGGAATCTGAATCCAGATCTAAATAGTCTGTATCCTCCAGTACATATCCTCCAGCATCCAAGTAGGCCTGGCGAAAATCTGCTGCGTTGTAACCGCAATCCGTCAAAGCTTGCTCCCAGATCATGCCCCTATTGCCGTTTGAAATTTCTCGCTTTCCCCACCGGTAGCCTTTTTCAGGCGTGCCATATGCCAGCGTTGTTACACTAGTTCCATCGTCACCCACGGCATGGACATCCGCACCGGCACGTATTAAAAGTTTGAGAATGCCTAAGCACTCGGAAAACTTTGATCTCTCAACACAATAGTGGAGGCACGAACATCCATCTTTTGCAAAAGCTTTAGGATTTGCACCGCGAGCAAGGAGTAAATCGATTTTTTCGGTAGTGACTTTAGGCGATGCTAATAGCCTTAGCAGCGAAGTTTGACCATAGCCATCTTCCTCCTCAAGGTCGATAAAGTTGCGGCCATGATCCAAGACTAAACGGAGCGAGTCCTGCCTGGGTGTCAGCAATGGCTACTTGTCTCGGAACGAGTACCTACTACGGTTCCTATGTCTAATAGACTACCAAAGTGCGACATTGAGATACCGGAAATCTCACTCATAGGGCCCACCATCGGATCTGCGTCGGCTTCAAGCAGCACACGCCTACATTCCATGCTCCTTTCTAGCTCTTCCGAAGGGCCGCCGTAGTGCATCATGGGCCGGATGTGCAACAGTGTGCTAGCAGTCCTCCTCAGTTTATGATTACCAATTTTCTTTGAAGGACTCACGTTTTACACGTTTTTAGAATATCACTATAACCTTGAGTTTCTACCGCATCCACATCAGCACCATGTTGAACAAGATATTGGCAGATATCCGGTGATGGGTATGTGCAAGCATACTACTGTTGTTAATATTGCTTCTTCAAAGTTAGAAAAAACCGCAGAACTTCTCACGTTTAGTAAAGAACGACCGCTTGAGTCTCGATCCCAGAAAGAAGCTGCTCCTTCCGCGAACAGCTTCAGTAGTCCTTTCTTGTCACCATCCTTAATTCGTAAGAAGACCTCTGAATTGTCTGGTAAGGTAGCAGAGAAAGATATCGTCGGTTTACCAAGAAGAGAACCTTCGTAGGTCGATCTTTGCTGAAAGGAGACACAAATCCTGGTGTTAGGAACACTGTTAGGAAGGTATATTATAGCCCCCTCGAAAACCTCTGGAATCTCGCTACGCCTAGCGTCACCCTGGGCTTCAGGGTTATAATCCTTCAAGATCTTGCTATTCGTGTGGATCGTGATGGTTCCATCGCCGACATAATGACTTTGGTGCAGATTTTTACGGGTGTATCTGTACCCCAAGGTCTCTGTTCGACTTGACGCAGCTAGAGAAGGTTTAATTCGAAAGACCTCAATCAAAAGAGCGCAGAAAACATCAATGAGTCGTTTGTTGAATCAAGTGACGCTCTTTCAACATGCATTACACGCAGTATATCACTCTTGTTCGACATGACTACGTGCAGGAACATAAATCCATGAATCCAAAAAACATGTCTCTATCGGAACGGACGCTTAGAACATTCTGTGATAAGAAAGTCTGAAGGACTGCATGAAACACGCTCATCTGGACAAGATTGCCTCTTGTTTCAATAGTCTGACTGATACGTACCATTTGAGTTGACCGCGATGCACTGAGATGTGGCTAGGAGACCTTTCATTCGCTTGACCCCACGCTTGCACTGCGAGTCTTCGTCACCAGGCTCATCATGGTCTCTGCAGTGTGTCTCTTGCCGCTTCCTCTTCTTTTCGCTACCTTTCTGGTTGCGGATCTCCATCATGGAAGAAACTACGTTCAGCAAGTGCTCAATGTTATCCATGATATCTTGGGCTTCTCTTGAAAAGACGGTCCTTTCTTTTCCCGCCGCAAGACTGCAAAGACGCTCTAGGCTAGTCCGGAGCTCTTCTTCAGTTTCTTCCGTAGGAAGCTTGTCTTGCGCTCTATCATTTTCACCATCAGCTGAGGCTTTAGACGGCTCATGAATTTTAGACCCCTGGAGATTGCGGCTGCTTTCTGTGGGGCACAAATCTTGCAGCAATTCAATTGCGGCTTTCAAGGTCCCGGCCTGAGCCTCCGACATATTTCGAACCTTTTCTACTCCATTACTCCATTCTTTGACGCACTGACGTGTGGTTGCTTGGGAGAATGCTGTGCCTGCCTGGGAATCTTCCAGTCCGTATTTTATCTGACTCAGGGTGGTTTCGGATGGTGGCGCGGTTCTTGCAATGGCTGAGTTATTCAGCACCTGCTGGCAAGCTAGGCTATCGATTGTCCCGAGTTGGTTCTTGTATGTCTCTTTGGACTCCACCGAGGCGTTCAGTATTGCAGCTCTCAGCGTCCCATCAAGCTGATGTAGCTTGTTCCTATGCGCAAGACTCATACCACTGAGGAGATGGAAATCAGTCAGCATTAGAATCTACTACCATGGTCAAAACTCACTACTGAATCGATAGCAACTGCAGGCTTAAAGCCGAAACATGCCACTTTATCTTACGCCACATTTCCTGAAAGTCATCCTGTTTTAGCATGGTTTTGACTCTTTTCAATACCTTACCCATTATCTTGTTACTTGGCAGTATGCGCAAGCATCCAATTTTGTTTTCACACTCCTTCAGATCCGCCGCGCATTTTTGTACCACATTCCGAAGGTTTGCATTGACGGATATAAATTCAGCATCCAAGCCTCTGATCTGTTCTAATGTTTTCCAAAGATCCTCCAGTGCTGAGGTTGTTTCTGCAATATTTTTTGGTCCATTCTTGATTCTGGATATTGTGTCATGTATAGTTTTGGTACACGACAAAGCAAATACAATAACAGCAACAACACTTGCAGCACCACTGACTCCTTCCATTTATCGACACTGTCCACTGCGCTGAGGACCAAAGACGTCTAAGACAATGAAGTCAGGACGAAGAAGAGCACATCGAGCTTCGGTTTTGCATAGAAAGGCGACGATGGCGAAGCAAGGCTGAAGGAACGCACAAGCAAACACTTACCTACCCCACTATGCATATGCAAATATAGCAATAAGAAAGCGATTCTAGAAACCCTCGGTCGAAGCCTTGCGACACCTGGACCTTACAGAAGTAAGATTCCTGAGGCTAGGCAGCCGATGACCAAGTTCCATCTTTGATTTGTCCTGTCTTCGGACGCGCCTTCCTACTGGGAATCCCCTCTAGACATGATCACGAAACATTTCCCCCCCTTCCACTTCTAGCCTTGCAGGTGAGTCTTTAAGGTGAGCCCGGCCCTGAGCCGGGTGACCCACGCTAGAGCTCGGCCGACCATGCCAATTGTCCGACAATGATCGACTAGTTGGATATTTGTTACCTTAAACAGTTACTTTCCAGAAGTGAGTCCTTAAGCCTTTTATTTTACTAATGATGAGATCTTCGACAGCATCAGCAAAATCCGTCGCATTCTCCGCACAACCTCATATAATACATATTGAGTCTAGAAGACGCACACAAAGGAGACGCTTGAACATGGAGAAGCGACTGTTTGAAAAGTATGATGGGAGCCAGGTCACTGAGAGTATGCTTCAGGAAGCCTCACAGCTCTTCAGTGACCACTATGGCATCTGGGATGAACACGCTGCACAAGTCGTAGGAGAGTTCGCAAAGGCTGGTAAATTGGCTCTCAAACTTTTTGTTTGCTTGCTGAGAAACACCAGGTAGTCAGGTACGACTCGGTAAGGGTAGACTTCGAGCGGAATACCTACTCGATGGCAGCAAATGCTCATACGTGAGGGTCATCGTGGACGGCAGCCTTGCCGGTAACGCATTCGCCTGCCGCTGGGTGTATGATAATAAAACTGTATGTTGGGTGACTCAGCTCGTGGTACATCAAGACTATCGAGAGCGAGGACTTGCAATGGGCCTCTTAAATCAACTCAGGCATTATAACGATGATATTTACGGCCTTATGAGCTCTCATCCAGCTGCCTGCTTAGCTGCCGCTAAAGCATTTGGAAGTAAGCGTATATGTATATTCGTTGTGAATCTAATGCTGAATATGATAGGCTCCATCAACACAGTTCGACTTGACTTTATCAAGGAACATGCGGAAGAGATCATGAAAGCGTCCCCAATACGCTATGTCAAAGAAGCTAAACTTCGCGGTAGTCTCTTTCAACCTGAGGATGTCAGCGGGCTTGTGTCAAGTGTTGATACTAGCTTTTGGGTCGACCATACCGAACCACTTAAAGCTCTGGAATGGACGCGAGACACAGGAGACTGGCCTCTCGGTGAATTGCATAATGGTCATGAGTTCCTTCTTGTTCTTGAAGTCAGACGTCGTGCCGGATCTAAACCTCGGTCCACATCTAGGCCCAAAGCCGCGTCGTAGTATCTGGTTGATAGTGTCTTCCTTTTCTGTTGAATCGATAGAGGGAAGATTGGGTCCTTGGTGGATTGGTTAAGAGTCAATGAAATCAAGAGTTACGGTCGGCTGATTCACAATGGTCTGAATCATTGTACTGTATCTCTGAACCGAAGTTATGTAATTGGCTCGTCTGTTAAATAAATGTCGAAGGTGCTTCGCTCAAAACATCTCGTTGACTATGAATCTCGCAATAGTCCTTGTTAATCAACATGGTTAAAAACTTCCGTATATGGCCTTACCGCTATTTCTGAAGTCGGCGAGTCAATGGAAAAAATTCTCTCAAGTTTGGCCGTAATTTCTGCTTTGCTGCGCTTCGAGACAGGTTATGCAGTCGTTAAAAGCCAACATTTTCAGGTCTCAGCTTTGTCTGCATTCATCAGGGGTCGAAGCTGGTTCTCTTGAGGGAGATCTCCTGAACCTCCTTTGATCTATTTGATTCAATGCCAATCCACCTCCTACACTCGTTCCCACCAGAATTTTCCTTGGGAGAACTTGCCTAGGAGGGTCAGGAGGGCCAGGAGGAGCAGGACGAGGGGACCAATGCGTATTGAAATATATTTTTGTGGAGGATGAGAATGAAGTTCAAGGATTCGCTGGCTGCCGCCCTGTTCCCTGGGAGACATCTTCTGAGTCCATCCTTCTAGGAGCTTTAAATACGGCTTGGCCCTCATGAATCTAATACCAGCTCATCCTAGCTACCTTTTAGACCCAGAAGAATTCTTCTAGAACAAACTCCCTAGAAGAGCCCGGATTAGCAGGTAGCGCTACAACCGTGCCAAGTTGAAGCGGAGTGTCAGAATAGAAGCAGAGAGTCAGAATTGAAGAATTGCAAGAGATGAAGCAGCAGTACTGAACCAAACGAAGAGAGTGTCAATCAATTAACGAATGTTCTATTAGAGTGTGCATCGAATCTAGAATTAAGTAAGGTCACAAAAATTAGACGTGCAATTATGTTCATCACTCAAGAGAGCAGCATATGCTGAGCGTATGCTGAGCGTATGCTTTGGTAAAATCTTTCTTAGGTTCTCTCTCAAGCAAGCGCCTCAAGAAGATCGTCGCAGGTGTCAAGGGCAAAGGTAAGCATAGCATAAGCTTCGCATATGCACTTCACAGTCCTCGCTGCCGTCACACGTCGCTCTGACCGCATTGCGGCAAAGTAGGACGAAATTCATGCTTTGCATATGCTTTTCATATGCTGTAAATGTACTATAGTTAGACAAATTCAAAATGTTGATCCGGGGTTGAAATGTATTTGAACGTATGTTTCGCATATGCAAAAAGTTGAGCTGAGGCCGGAAAAAAAAATCTACCGGCCCCGGCTCGGCTATTCCAACCCCCCACCAACTGTAACTCCTTGATGAAAGGTTGAAGAACCGAGACCTGGCGATACGGCGTTGGCATGGGAAGTAATCAAGAGTTACTCGGAGTCCTGGAGACGCCTTTGGACTCTATCACCTGCCTTGATCGATGTTCAGTCTTGATATGAATGTTTATTGTGCTTTAAAGACTAGGCTTCTTTTGGATACTTTATCCCCTTCAGCTTTTGTCAATGTCCTGACGACGGATTGTAATCCACTCCCGATATTGCTCATTTTCGGACGTTGTCCTGTTCGCCAAGCTCGATATAGTTGCCTTCGGGGAGAGAGGGATGGATGTCACGGCCGTCATTCGAGGCGAGTGGCTTCCCAGAACTTGTTGCAGTGGAGGTCCTAATAGTGCGGCCTTTCGATCTATATCTACTAGTGAGTTTGGGGACGAAGTGGCGGAAGAATTGGGGTATGATCGGTAGACAGCCGCAAAGGAGTCCACTGGCTATTTCGGCAACCCTGGAATATACACGATCAGAAGCCTGACCGGTAGAGAAGCGGAGACAATACACACGTCCAAAGATACTCTTCGTTCAGTCGATACGTCAAGTCTTGGCTGTGTATGACTTCAATACTTGTGACAAGACGCATAATACTTGAAAAGCATGCACTGCTGCTCATTAGGACTAGGAAGCGTTGCTGTACATATAGTACCACATAGGGGGATACTTACAATAGCCCAACTGCAAATACTGCGGTAATCCCAACCTTTTGCTTTGTAGCCATCTGCAAATGCCAAATAGATTCTATAGGCAACAGCAGCATGGCGAAGTCGGAAAATACATTCATCGAGGCGGAAATGGTTTGACAAACACCGAGGTTGATACAATGTCCTGGTACCGACGAATCCCAGATCCTGCCCCTTGGTATACATTGGAAGATTGATAGCATCATGATTGCAACATATAGAAGTAAATTGAACCAGATGAGAGCATGGGCGACGTAGTAGCGAAGCCCGCGATTGTTGGGTACGAAAATTCGAAGATACAGTAAGGATATAGAGAGCTTTGTCGTGAATATCAGAGGGCAGTAGAAAATTTCGGCGGCATTAACCAACTGAAAGCGCTTTGTGAGCTCATTCTCTGCGTCATCTCTTTCAAGCAACACGGAACCAACCTTTCTGAACTGGTGTATATTTGACTTTGGTACATCCCATTGATGGACTCCAAAGCCATACCTAATGCCCTCAGCTCCGATTACACCATAGCCTATCAAACCAAGCTGAAAGTAATCAGAAAACCCCGCACCACTGCATAAGGTGTCCATACCCAAGAAATTAACGAAGTGTCTAACACAACATTAGCTCTTTTATACGCAAAAAGCAATGGTTGGATTCTAAGATCTTACAGTCTTCCAATCCAACGTTTTTACTAATAAACAGCTTTGTATACAATCTTGTCCAGACCAAGAGAGTGCTAGCACTTAGACACAACGCCAGAGTGAGTATGATGGCATCTTCATCAGAATAAGGATTGCTGAAATTCGAAACAACGCCCAGCGGAGGCATTAGCCCTGGCGGCGTCATGGCTTCAGTCTCATTCAGTGGCTTCATAACTGCCAGCCGGGAAACAAGTGATCTAAATGTATAGAAGCTTCGGAGAAGCCGGTATGACTGACCTAGGTTGCTAGATCTATTTAGAAGAATCTATATCTTAGCGCAACCTGGCTTTACATAGTATGCAAGTCATAGTGGTGAAGGTAGGGATCCCCTCAATCGAATTGGTTTACATTTACCAAAGAAAGAAAATATATCGGATAGAGTACCTGATGTTAAATGAAATTCTTGTATTAGGTAGTAGGTTGAGACGTTCTCTGCATGATGCGCCGTGCCACATTGCGACATATCCACTGAAGGTTTAAAGAGATGGGTCCCAATCACTGCAGGGCTGCCACTGATCAAAAGGAGCCAATCATCACATCAAGGAGGTTGAATAAACAAACTTGATGTGTAATCCGCTCATTTCTTCCTGAGGCACAGCCAGGGGGCCTAACAAACTCTTGCCAAGCGATGATGTCAAAACCAGCATGGAATCAGCTAAACATGCACAGAGAACTCCACTTATTAAGTACTGTAGAACCCCCTAACAGCAATCCTAGAACGAAGTAATCAGATGAGGAAAGTGAGCAGAAAAGGGGCATGCAGTCCATGGCCTCCATGGACAACATAGAGTAGATAGTTAATATCACACTTTTGATGCAACATCTATTCCATAGAATACGTTTTACTGGCTTCAGGTGCTTGAGCAAAGAAATATCCACATATGAGCAACCGTTATTTTTCTTCGCTCACTTCTGCAGCCAAATTTCTATGTTATCCTTAAGTCCAATAGGTCAACGAGGATCTGCTCGGTGGTCTTCGAATCTTCTCACAGTTTGAAGACTACTGGTGTGTCCATATGGAAGAATAGACTCTTCATGCAGGCTACTTTGCTCGGATGATATCTCTCGCTTTTGCTTTCTTCGACTGCGCTCATACGCACATTTGTTGACTATTCCATGCTCATCGCTTTGTTCTAAACATTTGTGCCCTTATTGCAGAAAGTACCACCTCTTGCGATATCCGATCTTCAAGAAGTGATAACGCAGTGCTGGAGGTAGGTTCGAAGGCCCAAGTGGTAGATACAACGTGGCCTTAGTGATGGCAATTTCTTTTTAAAACGACATCGTGGACAGTTCCAACAATCATTGCGATATGATTATGCCTATGCAGCGACCATGCAGATGCAGAATTATATTTACCTTGGATGGAGACACAGTATGTGCCGATTTGAAGCTAACCTAGGTATGCTCAAAGATCGCCTAAAGCCCGGTTTTCTGCCCCGCCAACCATTTTCCTCCACCACCTCAACATGCCACCTCCACCAAAAACCTTCATCCGCCCATGGCTCCCTCCCCACCACCCACCCCTCCCATCACACCCCCCACCCAGACCCTCTCCGACATCTTCTCCGATTCCCCTCCTTCGTCGCCCCCACATACCTCAAACCCCTCCCTGCAAACCCAAATCCCCTCCGACATCCCCCGCCTGCGCACAACCCACACCACTGCCGGCTACCGCGATGGCGTTTCCTCTTCGAAAACACTTGCGTTGCAGCCAGGATTTGATGAGGGGTATTCGCTGGGTGCGGTACTGGGGTTGAGGGCTGGGTGGGTGTTGGGGGTTTTGGAAGGGCTATGTGGGGCTCTTCGTCCTTCAACCGAGGGGACTTCGGCAGAGGGAAACAAAGGGGAGAGGGAGAGGCTACAGAGGGTGCTAGGGGAGGCGAGGGAGGCATTGAAGCTGGAGAAGGTATTTGGGCGGGAATGGTGGGGGGAAGATGGGGTGTGGAGATACGCGGTTGAGGATAAGGAAGGGGAGGGAGAGGTTACCTTCGAGGAGGTGGCGGACCAGCATCCCTTGATTGGGGAATGGGTGGTCAGGGTAAAGGAGGAGATGAGGAGGCTTGGGGTGGATGAAGGGAGGTTTGGTGGTAAGGAATGGGAGGAGGGGAGGGTGGGGAAGGGGTGAGGTTGCTGGTAAGGCACTGTCGCATCTCACGGACGGTGATTTGATGATATTTACGTTTGGGTTTGACGTGCAGCTTGAGCAACCACCGCAAGGGAGGTGGACACGCACAATATTGGCAGCCATTGCTCATGAGGCGCTTCTGCAGGTTGCCACGTCAGTCTGCTGATGAACTCTTGTGAAAAGTTGCTGGGAAAGAATTGCCCTCGTGGATTCGAACAATTGGTCAAACTTTCATAGTTCGAGAAGATATCAGTGATGTCTAGTAAGAGCCGAGATACATTGCAAGTCAGACTGCCGCGGTGCCCAACTTTTTTGGCACTTCATAACAGGGAGTTGAGAAAAACCCTGAGCCTGCATTTCCCCGGCCATTGAAACACCAAAGCCATGGTTTGGTCCACTGCAATCGCTGGAAAGAGAGGAATATGCTTCTGAACGCGAGACATTCAATGATAATACTACAACGACAATTTATGCCATGTCATAACCCTCTGCTATCCACAATGCAATCTTCGCATCAGATGACGGAATCGGTTCGAGAGTTTCTTTTCTTCGACATTGTCCTCGTCATAGTCCTCAAATATAGATTTCTCTATTTCCGGTGGAGGCTTTGGTGGTTTGCGCCCTGGAGAGTAGACTGGAGATGCGTGCCAAGACTGGGCTCTGCTTGATGCCATTTGAGGGTTTATTTTGGGGTTGACGTTAGGCATGTTGATAATGGGTAGCGATATCTGCCTGCTACGTGCGACAACTGGTGGGGATCCGAATAGTCCGTAGCTTCGCCGAGCTTCCAGATACGGCTTCAATGGGGGGCTTTCTACGTTGTTGGTAGACGGAGTTGGACTTGGCATGGTATATATAAGTGAGTCAGGATTCGAAGGGTATAACTCAGGGTAGTCATAGCTTAAAGAGGCTTTAGGCGCGGTGTAACAGGAGAGTGTTCTGTCTTTTGAACTGGTTTCTTCAAGAATGGTGTCTGCTTCGCTGCATAATGATTGCGCTCGACTTGACAGATCTACCATTGTAGAATCATCATCATGTGAGGAGCAATGGCAGCGACAGCCGTGAATATAATTGCAATCTTCATTATCGAAGGGTTTGTCTTCAAAGGAAAACCTGCGCCTGGCTTGTTCGCAGCCCAGATCCAGAGTTTCGCCCTGGTACTGTTGCGGTTGTATATTTCCAAGCTGCTGTTCAAGATAAGACAAAGAACAGTTGCGGGATGATAAAAGGTCCGCTTGGTGACAAAGTAGACTTTTCGAAGTATGCTCTGGCGACAACACAGGTGAGGGCGGTGGAGCGTTTGATGGCCTTCTGGTTTTCGTCCCAAGAAAGTGCAAGTCTTGAGGGATATAGTGACTCATGTTCAGAGTACTTTTAGGCACAGAATACAGTTCGTCGGGAGGAGATACGACAGAACATATAGGGTAGTCGTCGCTGAAGTCGGTGCTATGGCCGCCCATGATCAAGGACCAGGAACGGAGAGAAACTCGGAGCCCTTTGCTGAGTGGGAAAATCTAGTCTTATAAGTCCACTACCACATTGTGGGGGCCCGCAAACATTCCAGAGTTCCCCACAAAACCGCATTTAAACCTTGTCAGCGTACATAAGTATTGGCTGATGCAAGGGATAAGCAACAAGCCACGATCCATTCTTAAAATCACCGTTGGCACAGTAGACGAGGAAACAGACCGAACAAGAGAGAAGGAACAGCTCAAAAGTGAAAGAAGGCTTGAGAAACTAGCAGTCGAGGGTGGCTCTCAGTATATTAATGGCACAAGGGGCGCTATAATAAACAAATCGCTCATCCCTTGTAGTCTCTCAAATATCACCGGTTTAGCGTGAGTGGGACTGCATCTTGCCTTGACAGGCAGTCTGGTTGCCATCAGGTGTCTCGAGATGACACGGACTTGGGACAGTGAAGTTCCTAGAAGAAGCACGAGCGACTTGCTCCGTAGACGGTATTGGTCGTCGCAAAAGACGGTACACGCTTTTGGCAGAGTCGTGCAATCGCTCTTCGAAGAATCGGAACAACGACTCCATGGAGCAGTAATGAGTTACGAGAGTAGGTATCACATCCACATGTTCGTAAAGCTGGGAGGTTGGTCAGTTAGCCATGGTGATTGGCGTTTGCCGCGTAAACGGAGGCCAATGGGAGAGCTTATGTGGTAGGGTCACGAAGAACCATGGATAAGGAGGACGCCAATTGGATAATCCCATCTGTGACTTTTGGCACTCGGAGCTTGAGACCGTTCATCTTTAATGGGGAGTTCGGGTTCATTCTCTTGTCTGCTCTCTTCACTGCGACAGCTTTCCCAACATGCGACAACTGAGAGAAGATGGTCGGGCAGCTTTGACTTGCAGGTGCAGCGCAGGGGTGGCTCTAAGTGCCAGCGCATTGAAATCCCAGCCACGATTTTACCGGCGCACAATGAGGGTTTCTCAACATCTCCACCACCTCGATGCCACTGTCGTTCGTGTTACCCTTATCTCCACAAGCAAGTGCAATAAGTTATGCACCTCTGCTCGTTGATCATGGCACCAGGTGCCTGTCTTTGACACTCACCCTTCGCTCCACCGCCATATGATGAAGAGCTACTTAGGCTGGAGCAATAGCCGTTGCAGGTGCAATTGTGCCCACCACGTCTTGTGATTTGACGACCCGGAGTAGAGAAGGGAACTTAATCGCGAGGCACTGCCTGTACAACACCGCGATCTGCCGTGAACCTTGAACGGACCGCGGTGAATGTGGGTTTTGTTTAGTGGAGTTGGAAGAAGTACTGTGAGCTTAGAATTGTGGATTCCACCAGGTCTCATTATAACCGATAATTCAATTTAGACTCTCGAAACACGCTGAAGGCAACTTATTATCCCAATTTATTGGGTTTCCGCTGAGTTTCCGCTGAGTTTCCGCTGAGTCTCCGCTTCGTTGGTTGTCGAAGCGAAAGTTCGCTCTCCCAGCCATCGAATATCAAAAACCTCAGCATCCAGCCATCTCACCTTACCCGCCGCCCCAAAAGTCCCAAATCCCACCTTCTCATACATTGTGCACGCAGACTTTGCATTCCTAGCTACCTAGTGTGAACGCATCGTTACCTCCAAGGAGAGTAGCCATACGCACCGGCGAGGCCAATTGTTGATCGAAATAACCACAACAGGCTTCAAGTTGCATTTCTTAAGCGCAGAGGGTTCCGTGCAACTGCCTGCCCTGTCTCGACCCAACCCACCTACGATTGATGAGCCTTACGACATTCACGAAAGTCATACTCAAGCTTTACCACAACGCCAGCAGCGCCAGCTTCCATTGTATCACAACCCACCTCAGCCACGCCCTTCCAGCTCCTCTGGTAGCACACGCACCCTAAGACGAACTCCAAGATTCGAACAGCAACGACTTTCGAGCGCTCACACGCAAGGTGTCGCCGAACCCAGACCTCAACCCGCACCCCTTCGCTTAGCTGGGAGACAGCGTTCTATCGCCAGAGCTGTACAGCCTCTCAGTGAGGAAGACGAAGGCTCTTCCACCCCTGGTGTTAGTAGGAGACCTTCAACCGAGTCCTCTTGGTGGCCGCAAAGAACTACACACATCTCAAAACGTACCGCCTCTGCGATCCTTTACACCCTAGAAGAAGCTTTACGGAAACCCAGAGATTTCACGCCCGACCTTATCGAGGAGAACGCTTCAATGTCCAACTTAGCTGGTGGAGGACCAACTGCGGCACCTTCTGGTACTGGACGTGCGCAGAATGGTGGCCCCCAAAATGCCCTTGGGCCTGTTCCAGTGCCTGGAGAATCTCGAAGTGGCGTCCGAACACCTACAGACATAATGAGGCAGCGTAGAGACCGGGAAGCTAAGAGAAAGGCAGAGAATGAATCAAGGCAAAGACAACAGGATGAAGAGGCACAACGACAAGCCCAAGAAGAGGAAATATTGAATACAAGGAGAACGAGCGCTGCTGGCGTTGTGCCGCGTGTCGGTAGCGGCGAAGACGGACCAAGCCGGAGATCAAGAGTTGTGTCAGATACGAGATTGGCTGGGACTGATCCACCTCCACTACAAAACACGAATGACAGAAGGCCAGGAGACCGTTTGAGCAGCAGTGATGCTAGAAACAATGTACCTCCAGTTACCCAACCAGCATACCAACCGTCAGTCTATGTTCCTACAGCGAATCGAACAAAGAAAACACCGCGTGTCGGCGATCCAGATACGGGCAGCTACCAGCCAACTCCAAGACCCCGTGCAACGTCTGTATCACAACCATCGCAACCGAGGCCCATACAATCGTCAGCCAGAGCGACTTCAGCTACGCAGAGGCCGACCCAAGCGCCGCAGCCTTCCTCTGTAGGTGCGGTCAATTCACAAAGCCAAACCCGGGTAAATCCTTCTGGCGATGCATCAGCTTTCCAAGGTGGACCGACGCCACGTACCCGCGCTCAACCTTTACCAGAACAAAGTCGATCAACACAACCACGAAATCCTAATGCATCATCGTTCCCTCATGCTTTCGAGAGGTGGGAGACGCTTTCGTCTCATTGGGAGGGTCTGACGTCGTACTGGATCAAACGATTGGAGGAAAATAGCCATGAGCTGGAACGTGATCCCATCGGTCAACAACTATCTCGTCAAGTAACGGACTTGTCCGCTGCCGGAGCCAATCTCTTTCATGCTGTTGTCGAGCTACAGCGGCTAAGAGCATCTTCCGAGCGTAAATTTCAGCGGTGGTTCTTCGAGACTAGAGCTGAGCAAGAACGAGCCCAAGAGATGCACGCTGGGATGGAAAAGGCCCTTCGGCAGGAAAGAGAGGCTCGTGCCAAAGCGATTGCCGAGCTAAGCAAAGTAGAAACTGAGAAAAATACGTCTTATCAGACAAAGAGTACTGCAGAACAGATGGTAAAGGAGATGAGGCGTGAACTGGAGATTTCCAAGCAAGAAGCGCGAAGAGCGTGGGAAGAGCTGGGCCGAAGGGAACAAGAGGAGCGTGATCGCACAACGTCTCTGCGAGCTGGAAAGCCTACTTTAGTTGGTGGCGTTCAAGTGGTACCGATGATGCAAGGAGGCCCCAGTAGACAGGAAAGCACAGATCGGCCTTCTACTAGAGAAGGGCCATATCCAGGGGGTCCGAATACTGCGTCTGCTCAAGGAGAAACAGCCGAAGAGGACGAACCTGGTTACACAACCTACGACCCCACACGATCGGAGACGGACACCGACCCCTTCACCGAAAGCGGGCGAGCTGCACCCCAGAGCGAACCCGAACTTCCACCCCTTCCAACCACTATCTCTCAGCCACCTCAACAAACACCACCAACCGCCCCCACCACGTCCCAACCTCCCAAAGACATTGTCTATCCCTCTCTCCAACAACCAACCTCACAACCTCCTTCCTCATCCAACACAAGCACCTACCTCCGCTACGGTCCCGCCATCCCCATCACCCAACAACCCGCCACCCAGCAATCCTCTTTCTACCAACATGAGTCCGCCTCTCTAAACCCCGAGGACCCGGATCCCCGCATCCACACCGAGCCAGACGACCGCTCCTACGTCACAAATGACACCCTCAGCGAAGATGACCCGGAACTCGACGAGAATGGCGAAATTCGCCGTCCCTTCCAGCGCCGTCAGGGTTTCGGCTCCGAGGATAGCGATGAGTACGACGTCCAGGAAGCGCTAGAGCGCGAGCGCATGTACGGCCAGCGCTACGGCACCTCCAGCGGCATAGCAGGTGTGGAATATGGCCGCGGTCCCACTACCGCTGTCAGTGGCAGCAACAACAATGGTGCAAGGCCAAGACCCGATGCTGCGGGTTATGGGAGCGGGTCTGCTCAGCAGGGGGCTCAAGCGGCGCCGGGGGGTTATGATGGCAGTGGGTATGGCCCTGGGTGGGAGGCGATGCCGAGACATCATCATCCGACGAGGTTGAGCGATGTGCTCGAGGAGGATGAGAGGAGCAGGACGAGTCCGAGTCGGGCGAGTGAGAGGAGTAGGGGGTTGCGGTGAGGATGGATGTTCTTGCTGAACGGTGAGGCAACGAGATTCTGGGCAGCGATTCTACTTTTACTTTTTTCAATGTACATGCTTGTTGGCGAGATGAGCGAGCGTTGCGGCCATATGATGGATTTCGCTTTTTATTTTTACGCTTAAGCTGTCTGAGTTCTAGCACATATTTGCTGCGACAGGCAACAAAGATTTAGAGGGGCCTTGATAGCAGAAACGTTCAAGCTTTAGAAAAATCATAATCATCGATGAAGGGTGATTTGACTCCAAACGTACTAAAGCGGGCTGGGTCTCCAGTCCTCTAGATACCGCAGTGTATCTTGACCAAGGGACAGGAAAAAGAGGGAAAAGAACGACGTCATCCATAGCGGCCACAACTTTTAAAGGTAAATATTCCACCACGCCCGTCCACTTCCAAAGCAGATGTTAAAAACCAACAGCATTCCCGTGCTCGCAGGTCACGTCATAGCCTAAACCCCCCCAGCTGCCAAAACGCCGGGGCCGACCTAAGAATCAGACCGCCACTGCGACTCGCTACGGGCCCATCTTTGGGCGGGCCCGTCACCGAGCACGAGCGGAAGAGTTAGGCGCTTCGCCGTCTTGACCGCGGAAGTCCTGCGTGTGCACCGTTAGGAAAGATTGCCGCTTTGATCATTGTCAGCCACTGGGATGCTTTGGGGGGGGATGCCGAGGAGGCTATGCTGCGTCGATAGGTATCTAATCAAAGATATCCCAGTTCTCAACTCTATTCACACAGGCTGTTCCATTTGATGAAGAACTACTCTAGCGCTTTATCCATGTAAACGCTTCCGTTAATTGTTGATCAGGCTGAGATTGCCACGCCCCGACGTGCATTGTAAGATGCCCAATGGAGGGGATAGACGTCAAGTTGACGACTGATGTGTGGTTTCATAGAAACATCATTGTTGCACCATTAGGCAGAGTCGTGCCACATGTGCTTATAGTGAATGGGGTTCTGCGAGGTAGAGTAGAGATGCAGAGTAACAGGCTGGAAAGGATGTGTTGGCTGATGTCCGCTCTCGTTAGTCAATTTTACCCCTATCAGGCGGTGATATCATCGAGCTTTCAAGGCCCAGTCCTTTCTGTAGCCGGTGTAAAGACAGTTCAAGTCAGTGCTACTACCAGATCACCTACTACCACCTCTTCTTCACCCCTTTCTTATAACGGCAAACGAAGAATACGACTTCGTAGATGTAGGGGGCGAAACCGCAGGGCTTGTAGTAGCAAGCAGACTCTTAGAAGATCCCATTGCATAAGTACTCGTGCTAGAAGCTTGTGCGAGCCATGTTGAAGATCCTCGAGTCAAGATCCCAGCTTGTACCAGGCGTTGAATGATACTGAAGTTGATTGGAGCTTTGTGACGGAAACTTAGGTAAATCTGCTTTCTCGCGAAGACTTATGCCTGAATACTAACGATTTGATCCAGACTACTCTCGGAGGACGAAATGGGATTTGGATCGTGCAAGAGCTATTCTCGCAGGGCCAAGTGAGCGTGCATCTCTTACTATTCATTGCGTAGAACGAACGCGGAGGAATTAGACTGTCTGTTTCTGTAAAGAGAACGGTTAGGCTATGGCAATTGGTGCAAAGATTAGTATATAATCCGGAGAGGCGTTAGTACTACGTAGAGACACTTGATCAAGGTAATATTCGGACGCAGTATGTCCAGAATTTTGATGCGGAAGGATTGGAGGAGACTAAGAGACGGTTTAAGGTATCGAAGATACCAGATTGATAATGCTCCAGCTAGGAAAAAAACACTTACATTGAATTCTCATTTTGACGAGATCGACGCTAAAACGACAATCTATTGATTTCTGAAACATGGTCGGATTTTTCTTCGGTGATGAGACAATTCTTGTTGGAATAGAATATATGCTCGACTCGTATAGGCATTACTTTGGCCCCCAAAGTGAGTGGTCTCAATTGTAGTCTTCCTAAGCCCTAGTCACCTGGCTGTTGGTCGGATGGGAGGTGTCAGCCCGGCATCTGACTGATTGTACACCTTTATTGATTCGATAAGCCACTAGAAGAGTATCTAATTAGCGTTTGACTTTCAAGATGGGAACTATAACCATATGTAGAGTATACACCCATGATCCACGTCTTAGAGGCCGGCTTTCGGCTTAAAATGGGGTTAATTGACTCAGGAGGGATACTTACATATGCGTCCTGGAAAGCGGATGGATTTTGAGCGACGTAGTGTGTGCAGATAGGGGCTGTACGGAAGCAGGTCGAGTTGTAATAGTCGTTCTGAGCCCAGGGGGCGCAAAAAGTAGTCCAGATCTGTATATGGAGACGCTGCTGGCAATTCCCCTTATACTGAATCCAAGCAGGGCCCCATGTACTCGGGTCAGGACTGGTGCCGTTTTTGACATCCGCGGGCACGTCGTCGCGTACCCATTCCCAGACACTCACGACGTCCGCTCTCCATTCTATAGCATAGACACCCCCATTTGCGTTGTTGAAGGCGCTTTCGAACGAGGTGTAGGGGACGTCGGTGATGATTTGGGGACTGGAGTCCTTCGATATAAAGCATTGCTCGCTAGGCGTTGTCGCTATAAATGTCATCGACTGCGGAGCGATTTCGAAGCCCATCAATGTGTCGTCTACTAGTCGGATTACAGACCAAAGACCGCAGGCCGCTGAAGGCATATGTTTGATTTCGAAAATATAAAGACCCTCATAAAGTGGTAATTTTGAACGCAGGTTAATGCTTTCGCGGCCTGTCGACATGTCCGTGGGAAGGATGTTTTCAAAGTCAACTCCAATATACATTGCGTTGTCTTTTCTTGAAATGAGCCCATGAAGCTCCGCGTCAATTGCGTCGAGGTTTTTAGTAAGTCCTTGAGAGAAGTCGGAAGAATTATCGAGGGAGAAATCGAACCCGAAAGGCTTGCCTGTAATGAGATCGGTTTTCAAAGTCCAGGATTTTGGTGACTCTGCTTTGATGACACCCATGAGCGCGAACAGAAGAACGACGTTAAGAAGGTTCATGTTGCCAGCAAAAGTATAGTTTGTTGTCCTTTCGTGAAGGATATGCTTCGCTAGAACAAACACTTTCAGTATAGAATAATTTCGGAATTAGAAATTTTTGACATTCCAGCTTCTTTAGTAATAAGCTCTCGAATGGGGAAATGGAAACGTTGTACCAGGAAGACAACGAACAATGGAAACAATGAACAAAGCAATATTCTCCTAACGGCGGAATTGTTACTCACCATGAAGACTGTATCCTGTAGATGGTAGTAGTGAAGGACAGCAAATATGAAACAACCTTGTTTATAGAGATCGAGAACCATTCACAGCGCCTTGTTTTTATCGGCAGCGCACTGATCTATTTCTAGCCGGGCCAGACCGGCAAAACAAACATGAACTTTTAATAATCGCAGACAAGGTCAATGCTATCCCAGCAAGCTCCCTGCGACTGCTTGTGCTCAGCACAGGGGTTAGAGTTTGTTTGCTTGAAGAATTAATAATTAAAAGGCGATTGCGGGTTTCGAGCTAGGGGTCGAAACATATTAGATGTAATGATTTGATGACTGAGAAGATTGATAGATAGGAGGGATGGCGTGGGAGTTTGACTTTAGGGCGTGGAACCTGGTAGGATGGTTGAAATACTGAACAAGTCGTTCTGGTGAAGAGGGATATACTATTGCTAGATAGTTAAGCTATATTACTGCTTTGACATTAAGGGACATGACGGCTTGAAGAACCACGTATACAGCAGCTGGACTGTATCGAAGTGCACTTCTTGACGGTTGAATACGTCGATGTCTCGAAATCCTACCGAAGAAATAGGCTTGCATGAATTATTCTTAACATGATGAATTAGCTTGATGTGGTTGTTGTCGAACATTTGGCTATTGCGACGGTGCATTATCTATTCAATGACTTATTTCCGTGTGTTTGATGTTCATGTCTTGGCTATTTTGGTAGTCTGGAAGCATCAGATGAGAAGAACACTCACTAGCCCCATGTATGTTCTGGCTCTTCGAATCTAGCAACCGACATTGAACGAAGAGACTCTTTGTCCTTTTTGTGACATGCTTGACAAAGAGATTCCATAGTAGTAAAAGAGCGTTTTAAAGGAAATTTCGAAAAGTACGAAACGGCTGGAAAACTGAAGCCTGTAGGATATTATTTGAAACAAGCTTGACTTGTCAATTGCCATACTCCGGTACGGATCTTTCCGGATTCATACAACTGTAGCCACCAGAGAATCCGAGCTTGACCCGTGTTCAGAGCTGCTGGAGCCTCCGTACTTGTCGTCACCTTTGGAGCTTGAGTTACTGTGCTTGCCGTCCCCATATTTCGTTCTCCACGAGTCCTTGCGATCGTGATCGGAATAGTTGCCCATCTTTGAATAACGAGGCCATTCCTGGTTAACCTCGGTAAGTCATATCTTCATACAACCTCAAAGTCCAACCTCAAACTCTTAGGTCTAATTCTCTATGTTGAACATGAGAGATATTCCTTGATTGGATACGACAAGGGCCTCATCTTGATACAATCTCAGACACCTTCTTATATTTGTACGACTGCTTTAATCGCATGCAAAGTCTCCATGTTAGCTTAGACATTGTGAATTTCATTCCCTATTTCTATTGGTAGAGATCACTGGTTGTGAACAAACACCTGGTATTGAAGAAGACTTAAGCACCTGCAATAATTCTCACCTTTCATACTTCCCAAAAGTCCTTGTTCAGAGTCAGAGACTATTTCTTAATAGTAGTCCCACGAATCGACCACAACAGCCGGTTCACGAGATACTTCTTTCTGTTTCTGTGCCTCTTTGATATCGTTGTCTTTTATCCTTTTCTTTTCCGCCTCCTTACTGCTCCGCTTTGCGGCTGCTGCTTCTCTTTTGCTCTGTTCCCACTCTAAATCAGTTTGCCTTCGCTCTGCTGCTTCCATCTTGCTCTCTTCCAAGGCTTCGTATGCAAATTCGCTCACATCCTCCATCCAGGCTTTTATGCTTGTGTGCTTGGCGCTTGAGCTACTAGGCTTATCCTCCCCGTATTTCGCAACCGAGTCGTCGCAGTCGTGGTCGGGTTTTTTGCCCATCTTGTGGTATTCGGAAAATAATCCTAAGGGAAAGAAGGTACGGTAGAGCGGTCAATATGTGAGATTGTTGTAAATCGAAGAAGATGTTCAGATATATAAGCCGGTTTCAGTTCGAAGATTTGAAAATGCAGCCTGTCAAATGCTTTCATAGCAATGATCATTTTATATTTGACTCTACAGGGCACATCTGCTAGTTGGTCTTTGTGATTTCGACAAGGCCATTCTCGTTGTCTCTCAATGCAAGATCAACGTGGATTATAGCGATAGTCGAGCGCTCCCTTGGACAATGTCATTCATCTCCTCTTGCAATAAATAACATTGTCTTGACGTTGGGCGATTCAAGGTTTCCAGACTGAAGACCTGTCACCTTGAGAATCGATGGGATTGCAGTTGGCTAGTATGGAAGATTTTTGTGTACCCGATAGTAATATGCCAGAGCGGTTTTCGGATGCGAAGGACCGAATGATCAATGCCTGATCCCAAGGAAAAGCCTTGGAAGGTCTCAAAAGTGACATTTTGCTGGGAGCCACAATGTTCTTCTCAGCGATGGTTTACCTTTCTGTCGAAAAGACTACAAAAATTGTAGCTGCTCAATTACTGATATTTGGCTGTAAGTCTCATTAATCAAGATTAAAAGGGCAGCAGAAAGGAAGAAGACCTATCCAGTGCACGGGCCACATCATGTAGGGCTAGCCTTATCCAGGTGATCTACAAAGGAATTCTAATGCAAATCCGCGCTCGAACAAATAACAACTACAACAACTGCAAGTGTAACAACAGTCATGCCTAGGTAAAGGTGTCTTATCTACTAGAACGGTACCAGCTGTTTCAAAATGCACCATGTTCACCTTGAAATTTAAAGCCTGGGAACAAAGGCAAGGGCTTCAAAACAATGTGCTCGTCGAAGCACTTCCATCACATATTCTGTCGTGTCTAACAGATTGCTAGAGTCAAGGTAGAGCAATATCTTGATTAGACACAGGTCATTTCCAAATACCAGGGGACATTCCGATCGATTAAGAAAGACATTGGAGAAGCACTCCACGTAGAAATTATCCAGGCAGAAAGAAGAGCCTCTTCGTCAACCATCTATCGGTCAACCAGCCCACAGCTTCGCACTATCCCAAGATAAGTGCACACTCCTGAAACTTGAACCCAAAGCATCCCAGATCTACGAATATCAACTTCCACCATGTGATCCACTCACCTATGCCTTTCCATTTCCTCCTCCTTCTTTCTTCTCGGATCCCTTTGTCTTCTCTCCTGGCTCTGCCGTTGCTCTCCTTGTTTCTTTCCTCGACACTTCGGCCGGCTCAAGCAAAAGCCTCATGGGGGTCATTCCCATAGTGGACGTATGGATCTTCGATGGATCGTATACATCGTGCCATTCGAGGACATAGTATATTGCTCCGGTCTGAGAGTCGTAATACGGACATTCGGAGCACTTGATATGGCAGCAAAATGTGCACTCAGATGCTTCATCGATGTTTGAGGTGCCACAGTGGTGGCAATGCCACGGTCCGCTTGGCATTTCGTGAGAGATTTTAGGGTTGCTCGTGGCTTAGCTGTTGCTGGTGGTATGATAAGAGATTCATCGAATAATTTTGAAGGTTAGACTTTATACTAGGAGTTTCTAGGCCATTCGGACTGGTAAGAAATGTGGATGATTGAAGTAGAAATGGATAAGAAGAAGCCGATTGTTCCCAGTTTCTAGGCAGCGCGAGCAAAATTCGAATCTCGAACAGTACTTAGGTCGAGGCTGACAAGATGGACAGGATATGTTGGCGGACGGACTTTGTTTCTGTGACAGTCATAGTTGCTGCAACGAAGTAACCCTGAATCGATTTTCGACTGTTCGAGTCTTGACAATAAGCCCATTCACATTCAAGGAAATGTTGTCCCTTGAAATTCGAAATCATCTCGAGCGTCTGCGGACGGGCGTATATCCGAATTTACAAGGCAAAATCGAGGATGTGTTTTAAACTAGTACGATAACGCTTTTGGAAAACAAGCTCGGTGAGAACATACATCAACGTCCTCGAATAAGGTAAGTTTATCGATCTGCCATGCCTCTGATATTCCATAGGGAGAACCAGTAAGCGTGTTTACTATGGGAAGGACTATTCTACATTGACATATTTACCATCAGCCCACCTTCTATAACATCTTATTTCCTATATTTCATGCTTCATTGCCCGCGCCTAAGCAAAGGCGGACACAGAGAGACCAACCATATTTATTTGCATCCATCAGTTTCCTGATCTTCCTCTTCCTCTTCCTCTTCCTCCTCTTCTTCTTCTTCGCATTCGTTAGACTTGCCTCACTATACCCTATCCCTTTTCCCAGACTCACACTTTGTTCCAACATTTCCAAGTTCCACGACCGAAATTTTCTTCTTCTTGGCGCTTCGCGTGTTTGCAGAAACCGGACAGTTCTCCTTTTGCTTCTTCGGGTTCTCCATATCTGTTTGGACTATATGGATGGGATCAGCAATGGGATTGATTTCCTCTTGCTCCTTAGGGGTCTCTACATCAATTTCGACGGTAGGGATGGGACCGATTATAATATCAGACTCGAGGCTGAAGACCTGGCATTCAGAGCACATGGGGTGATTGCAGCGATAACAAATGGGACTCCCATGGCGTGAAATATGGGCGCATCTGCAGCAGATGTGGGGACGGGATCTTGGGGCTGAAGTGGGAGGTGAGGACGATGAATATTGAGGGTTTTGGTGTGCCTGTGATGCATAGTAAGCCGCGAAAAGCTGTGGCTGTGGAGCCCATTGTCCCACCCTGTTTCTGGCCATGTCTTGGGATTTTCAAAAGATGCATTGGATTGGAAGTGGATGATAGGAATGAAGTTCAATGGTTCGGGGCATAGCTGCGAAGACAATGCTTATTGGACGGAGGGTGAGACATAAGAGTTTCGACAATGGCATTGTTCTTCCAACCCTACCAATTCTTGTTTTGTTTTGTTTTGCTCCTTTCAGAGCTGCCCATTGTTCTGTTCCCACGCGAAATCATTCAGTTCCTCTTTTCTCCAGCTTTCAGCTTCTCCTTCATTTGCGTCGAATACTCCAATACCCAGAAATCTACTACCGAATTAGCACCACTCAACCCCGAAAACCCCAATCCAGAAACCACCAACCCAGCAAACATCCCACATTCACCACCAAACACGATGGGCTGTGGAATGTCCCGTCCCTCCCCGTCCCGCTACATTGACGACGACAACTACGAGCAAAACGTCTACTGCCCCTCCAAATGCCGCCCGTTCGGCCACCACCACGACCACCATTCTGAGCAGCCTGAACACCATCTCAGACGGCAGGATGTGATGTTATCCGAGGATGATGATAGGGCGACATTGGCGAAACTCTCAAGGGAACTTGACCTGAGGGAGCGGGAGCATTGTTAGAGCTTGAGGTGCGTGGATTCCATGATTTTCTTTTTCTTGGACCTGATCTTTCGCTTTTGTCTGTGCATCTGAAATACTCCAAAACGTTCGGTTACTAGATTGGATATTCATACTCCTTATCTTACTATATAAATTCACACTCAGATTTTGTACGTATGCTCTCCCCTTACAGGCGGTAGAGCTTTTTATCTAAAAGAAAGGTTGTATTTAGAAATATTTCAGTCTTATAGTCCTAGAGTCGTACAAATTTTCACATGGATAAACCGCACTTCTTGAATTCCATTTCCTTCACTCCAGCAGCAACAACCCTCGCCCTTCTCATCCACCCAAATCAAAGTAAAGTATTATAGTAGTTTCCTTCACCATCGAAGAATTTTCACTCAAACCTCCATCACCGCCACTCGCATGAGTATCTCCCTCTCAGCTCGAATACTCAATATCTAATCCCTCCGACTCAAGAAGAAAAAAAAGAAAAAAAAGAAAAAAAAAACCACTGCTGCCAACCGAAACCCTTTTTGGCTCCCAACCGCCCACCCCTCCGCTTGCGACCCCTTCGAGTATTTCTATTTCCCGAATTAGTCACTTCATTTTTCCACCGTCATTATTACGTTCACATACTCTGCAGTGAAAGGGTGCGCGAGGTTCGACGATTCTAGACGATGGATGGAATGAAGTCGGTGTTGAGTCAGGGAAATAAATGATGGGGTGCGTTCGGTTATGTGTGATGAAGCTATGCGTAGGTGGTATTCTATTCGATGTAAGAAATAGAGGGGGGGTGGATTGGCATAATCAGGAGCTTGAGGTGTTGGTGTTTGGTAGAGTATTTTGTTTAAAAGGTATTGGTAGCTGTGAGCTTCAACTTCGATTTTAGTCGAGGTGGATTTGACCGTGCGTCCTTGTAGATTTTTTCAAAGACCGAACGTGCCATCTCCAGCTTCGGTGATGCTTCTTTTCTACTCTATCACTCTATCTCTTGTCCAACAATTTTGAATCCGACAACCCTCCCACCCCCTCCAACCTCACCCCTTCACTATCCCCCTCTCCCATTACCACCAAAACTCCTCCCCATGCCACCAAACCTCTCTTCCCCTTCCAACCCATCTCCCGACCTCCCTTCTCAAACTCTTTCCCATACCCCTAGGCCCACAGACCAGTACTGCGACTTTCTCGCCCGCGCCGGCGGAGAAGACGTCATCGACTATGAATTGTAGGTCTGGTCGGCCTGTTTTTAATTCGATGCCTGCAAGTGCTACCTGAGAAGGATCTGAGGAAGTGGAGGAGGAGAGAAGCTGCTCGCGCTCTTGCAGCTCGATGGAGTCTTTCGAGCCGTCGGTCGAGGACGTGCGGTGGTGAGCGCGAGGAGAGTTTGAGATATGGAGTTCGAAGCTTGCAGGCACGGCGCCGTGATCAGTGCGCAGAGTCTGGATCCCCCACTCCGCATCCTCCTCTGCGCGCACGACCCATACGAACCTCAGTCTTCCCTTCTCGCGCGGGTCCCTTGAGATTCGCTGAAGCAGATCGCGGTAGATTGGCAACGTGAAAGTGGCGCCAATACCGCCTGCGACGAGGAGTATGCGGTCGTAGTCTTTCAAGAAGTTGGGGAAGTAGGTTGCGCTGCCGTAGGGACCCTCTATGAGGAGGTTCATTGGTTGGCTCTTGAAGGAGAGTGCGAGGTCAGAGAGGAGTTTGGTGGGGCCGGATAAGGGGCGTATGAGGAGGCGAAGTTGGTTGTCGTGAGTGGGGAGGGAGGCGACGGTGAAAGGGTTGAGACTTAGCTTCTTGGAGGGAAAGGGGAGTGAGAGGTAGATGTGTTGGCCGGGTTTGTGGTTGGAGAGTGTGGAGGCCATGATTTTGGGGGGAGTTGTGGATGACGAGGGAGGGAGGGGGATGGTGACGGATAGTAATGGGTTAGATTTTGACGAGAGGAGACTTAGGGTTGCGGGAAGGGAGCGCTGGGAGATGTTTCGTTGGGCGATCAGGAGGCTGTAGATGAGCGCAGCTTCGAGGATGTAGATGCGGAGGTGGGAAACGTGGAAGTAGAGGGTTGGTAAGATGGAAATGGATAGGACAACGTGCAAAACAAAGAAGACACGGTAGCTGTAGTCCCTGACTTTAGCCAGTGCAGTGGTGCCGATGACCAGGAAGGTAGTGATTGCGCAAAGCCCAAGGATGACGTCGCGGTCCTGTATGCGTTTGAGCAGGAGCGAGTTGAGGATGTAGAAGTTCAGGTACATGGAGGCATGGATGAAGAAGAATGTGATGAGGATACGGCCGAGTAGTCGGTGGTAGGGGTTCAGATCTTCGTGGGACATTCGGGTTAGGAATTGCACTGGGCTCCAGGATTTGGCTGCCAAGAGGTAGTGCATGGGCAACTGCGACGCTCCGACGATACCGAAGCGTTTCGTCAAGTGGAGGTAATCTGGGAGACTTATGAGTTGAAATTGCCACTACTACGGGAAAAGCTTCGTCTTATTAGAAGGGAAGCAATATCAAATCATACAACGGACAGTGCTGGAGTACATGTAGGTCTGTCGAATATTTCCTAAGAATTAAATAAAAGCAGTGAGTGAAAGCACAAATTAACCTCAAAGATGCAAAGGGCACACACTCAAGGAGGTGCTTCGGGATACAAATAAAGCACTTTTGAGGCTGCACGACTGAAAACTCGAACGAAGCCACAATTCAAACAACTATTATCAACATAACATACCGTCTCCTGTATCCTTCATGGCCAGCACAAGCAACCAAACCGTCCACAGACCCGCAATCAACCATTCCCGCCTCGTCCCCCACTCTTCGACGATCTGTTCATCAAGTGCCCATTGGAGCCGACTCCACCAGGCATTCGAGGGGCTCTTAAAATGGTTTGGAAACTTTGAAACCTGAGGACTTTGATGCTCTTTTTTTGCTATGCGAGTAAACGCTTTCGCTCTTCTAAATGCAAGACGCAAGCCAGATGTTATGGGAAGTGCAAGTAATGGAATCAACGCTGATATCTGGGCGATTTGGCCATAGCTGTCAAGAAGTTGCCGGCGACGTGCGGATTGCGCGTCGTCGAGGCTAACGAAATGCCAAAGCAGTCCCATCCCAGAATGAATTAAAAGCCTCTGGCCTGACAATGATCACACAACGACAATTATCAAACGACGATGATGAAGCAAAGATCTCAACGCTGTCAGCAGAGTGTCCACAGCCTCATCGTTGCCTCAGGACCTCAGAGGTGTTTCCGTAGCTAAGCCCCTTCGGGCTAGCCTCTACTTATAAGCCTTTTTAGGTTAGCGACCCTCTGTCTAATCTAAAGAGGCTTAGCTACCGCCGCTTACCAGGAAGGGTCTAGCGAGGCTAGCCCGATGGGACTTATTTGCAAAAACTCGGCTGACCTGAGGCAACGCGAAACATCTCTACATCTTTCCATCTTGTCTCTTGACTGTTATTCAGTTTTGAAGCATTGGCCATAGAAAAGAATTCACAATGGCTGGTATACGATCAGAGTCCAAGAATCTCATCAACAATTTGATGTCTTTGGTCAGCATCGTCATCCTCGGCTCAGTATATCTTTCTCGGTTATACTTCCCTATCAGTAGCCATCGAATTTCCGACCCCGAACACTCCGCCGCGACTTCAGTCCGCCTCACCGTTCCATCCGCCACCCCAACGCAACGACAACATGAAATCTTTCTCTCTTAGGGCATGGAAAGCCCGAGGCTAGGGGCAATCAAATAGTGCTTACCGGTCTGCGCCATCATGACTAGGTCTTCGCGCCGATCTGAACCGACTCGACCAAGATATCGGCACCAAGTCCCCGTGCTACGCTATGCCACACAAGGCAGGTAAGCACGGAGATAGCCTCATTCTGCAGCCTTAGTCCTCGAACAGCGCTGTCAAAGAATGGACGACCGAAGGGTTCCTTGGACAAAGCAGGTAACTGCAAGTACAATCTCTGATTTCTCGAGTCATGCTTTATCGTTGCATACGCCAGCACCGTTAGATGCAAAGCCTAGGTATGATGCAGCATGGTTGGCCTGTTAGCACAATGTAAAAAATCTATATAGTGGGCAGGTAGCTCTGCTTTCCTTGACGTGTTGCATTTGCACATACTGGAAAATGAAGGGCCTTTTTTTCTTCACTGTAGCGCTTTACGCGTGCTTGACTGCTGCCTCTAGTGGTACGGAGGTTTTCAAGAGACTGGAGAAGGCTTTAGAGTCTCGATCAGAAGTCAAGTCAAATGTGCAGCAAGATTTCCATACTTTTGCGAAACGCCGCCTTGAGAAACGCTCCTCATACTATCTCAACAACGCCACTCAACGTGAGATCCTACGAGGCATAAAGTCTGATTTCCCGCTAATCAATATCCAGAGTTTGTTGTGAACGGCTCAGCCATTCCCGATGTCGATTTTGATGTTGGCGAGTCATATGCTGGACTCCTACCTGTTTCTCAAGCAGCTAACGAGACCAAAAAGCTCTTCTTTTGGTACGGTCCATTAGGTTCCTTCGGTAACGCAGCAAAAGAGAAACGAAATGCTAATAGGTCGTTCCAGGTTCTTCCCTTCGACCAACCCCAATGCTACGGATGAGATCACGATTTGGTGAGACATCCACTTGCAGCTTATATTCATTCTTAAGCTAATCGGCTTCTCAGGTTCAATGGCGGCCCAGGCTGCAGTTCCCTCAGTGGATTGCTATTCGAAAACGGACCCTTTACATGGATGCCGGGCACTTTCAGACCCGTCCAAAACCCCTACACATGGGTGAACCTAACCAACATGTTATGGGTTGAACAACCCGTGGGGGTTGGCTTTACTCAAGGAACACCAGACATTACCGATGAAGTCGGTCTCGGCAAAGAATTTGCTGGCTTCTACAAGAATTTCGTCACCGCGTTTGGCCTCCAAAAGCGCAAAGTCTACCTAACTGGCGAAAGTTACGCTGGCTATTATATCCCGTATATCGCTGATACCTTTATAAATCTCAAGGACAAGATCTACTATAACCTTGCAGGTGTCGCCATTAATGATCCCATTCTAGGCGACGGCACGCTACAGCAGGAGGTCCCTGTCGTCCCTTATCTCGACTATGTAAGCATGTTTTCGGGGTCTATCTTTCCTGATTCTAGAGTAACTCATGGAATACGTGTTTCCGGAGTGTCTATTCTCCAGACATGTTTCATACCCCTTGAGTCTATCCTAAGAGAGCAAAGCTAATTCCGAATCCTTGCAGTGGTCCAACGTCTTTGACCTCAACGCCACCTTTACCAAGGACATCCACGCCCGCGCCGACGCCTGCAACTACACATCCTACTTCAACAAATACCTGACATTCCCACCACCCGGCCCCTTTCCGCCAACCCCCAACGCCTCAGCCCCCGGCTGCGACGTCTTCACCGATGTCTTCAATGCCGCGCTCGAAGTAAACCCTTGCTTCAACATCTACCACATCCTTGACACGTGCCCGCATATCTGGTCCCAACTTGGTATCGTAAACACCGGTGACTACGAGCCCCCCGGCGCAACCGTCTACTTCAACCGCACCGACGTGCAAAAAGCCATCAACGCTCCCTTGGGCACCAATTGGTATTTGTGTACGCCTACGAACGTCTTCGGCGGCGCCAGCAACAACCAGAACGTATCGGATCAATCGCTCGGGCCAGCGCAGGACGGCGTCCTGCAGCACGTCATCGAAAGTACCAATAACACTATCGTCGGCGTCGGCAACTTGGATTACCTCCTCGCGACCAATGGCACCCTTCTCGCCCTGCAGAACATGACCTGGAACGGCCTCCAAGGCTTCCAAGCCTCCCCCACGAACAACGAATTCTACGCCCCCTACCATCCCGAGTTCAACGGCGGTGCGCTGGCCGGAGCCGGAGTGCTGGGCTCATGGGGAAAGGAGCGGGGACTGACGTTCTACCAGATCGATCTTGCGGGGCATGAGTTGCCGGAGTATACGCCTGGGGCTGCGTATCGGATGATAGAGTATATGCTCGGCAGGGTGCCGTCGCTGAGTACGCCGGGGGATTTTACGACGCAGACGGGGAATTTCACGGGGTCGAGCCCGCTGAGGAGGAGGGGGTTTGAGTATATGTCGTAGATCTGTATGTAAAGAAGCCATGCTAGGGGTTGTGAGCGCCAGAGGGAACTTGTACTGTTGGATACAATATCAGACTATATATCTATCGAAATCACAAGTCCCGTTTCAAACCCCATCAAACCCCCTTCACCAACCGAAAAAACCCCCACCAAAATCTTGCTTCTTACACAAACGACCCAAACCAGCCCTTTCTCCTGTGGTGAGCCCCTAAGAAGGGATAGGTACATAGTTCTTTTTACACAAATACGAAAACGATCCGTTTCCTAGGCCTTCAGGTTTAGGGTTTAAAGATAGGTAGGGAGAAAGACCCGATCGAAAAATGGGAAGAAGGTAGGGAAGATACTCAGCACTCCAAAAAATTCTGAACACCCGCCGTCATACTTTCAACGTCGAAGCGAATGTATGTATTGCCCACAGCCTAATCCATCAAGCCATCAAGCCTCAGCCATCAAAGCCCGTCTCCTGCTATAATACTGCACCACCTGCCCTGCATAATATGTAATTGTACAGCAGAAAAGAAAGACAAAGCCTCAGCGCCCTTAGCCCAATCAGCAGCGAGAAAATTACAAAGGCCCTCCAGATGTAGGCGATGTATATAGCAATCAGGCCCCCCAAGTAGATACACTGCCAAAGAGCCTCCCAGGCTCCGCAATGCCTATGCACAAAGCGCCCGTTGCCGCTTTTTGGATGACTCACAACCCATTCGATGCCCCCCTTACCGATACCCATTCACCATGTTCCCGTTCACTGCAGACCCGTTAGGCCCTTCCCTCTTTTCGACGCCTTCCCCATCAACACTGACAAGCCTCTGCCCATTCACGCCCTTGCCAAACGGATCTTCGTGCAACCTCATCGCTCGCGTCCATAACCTTAGCCCCTCCAGGTGCCGATGCCTGGGCACGATATCCATGAAATCCGCGAGCTTGACCCAGAAGATGCGCAAGCGCTCATCGAAGAATTTGGGTTTGGTTTCGATGTCGAGGGGAATGGCGGTTGCCCATGTGACGGCGAGGGCGGAGCGGATGGGTTGGGACATTTGGTTGCGGCATTGGCGCCAGAGGCTGCCGCGTTGGGAGAGGGTGAGCGGGAGGCGGGTCCAGGCGGTGTCTGTTTGGGATAGGGGTGGTTAGCAAGGGTTATGAGTGGCTTCAGGAAAAGAAATGCATAAAGGTAAGATTTCCCTAGTGGATCAAAGTAAGATATTGAGGATAACGTACATTGCGACAAGTCCAGATCTGTGATAGCTAGTATCGGCGCCGCCTGTACGTTCGTAATCCAACGCTCATCGGCTACCTGTTTGTCGCAGCTAGGATCAAGCTCACGAGTAGTAACAGTGTGTAACGGCAACCATTTGGTAATCTCCTTGGAATTTCTAGCTTCCTCTGAACTCAGTTCCGCGGCCCTTCTGAGGCTGTTTGGCAAAGACTCTCTGCGCTGCTGTTCTTGCTCTTCTTGAACTCGGATCCTGCGCAACCTCTCGCGTTCCTCGTGCTCGGCTCTTCTCCGTTCCTGCTCCTCTTTTCGTTGGCGATCTTGCTCGGCTCGCTTCATCTGCAGTTCTTCATCCCTCTTTTTCTTGGCTATACGGGCCTCCTCTTCTTCTCTCTCGAGTCGAAGTTGCCGCTCGACTTCCTCTACATGACGTTGCTTTTCCTGCCGGGCTTCTTGCTCTTCGCGAGCGATGCGAGCAATATGCTCAGACTCTTCCTGTAAAGCCTTTTCTGTCCTCTCCTTTTCGGCCCTTTCAGCTTCAGCCCTTTCACGCAGTTCAGCCTTAACGCGAGCTTGTTCATCTTCCTTCCGGCGAAGTTCCTCACGCTCGCGTTCTTGATCTATTCGCTGTTGCCGAAGAATATCGCGTTCTTGATCTATTCGCTGTTGCCGAAGAATATCTTCATTAGCTTGTCTTTGCCGCTGCAATTCTTGCTGGTAGATGTCCTGCTGCAAGGCCTGGTCTATGCCAGACGGGGGCGAGTCGGTATTTAGTTGCGTTGGGGATCTTGTTGGTGATATCATGACTGGCGAGGCGATAGAGCTACCCATGAACGCTACTGGAGCGGCACAGGGCGGATTACTAGGCGAGGTCGCTATCATGTTGGCTACCATAGCAGGCCCAGGCCGTGGTGGTTGTTCGGGATCTTTGACTAACGCATTGCCTTCTGAACCCACCCTTCGCCTTTTCTTCTTCTTCACGACATCTGAAGCTTTACCTAGATCAGCGTGACTGACTTGAGGACTGGTGCTCGTTCGAGGCCGTTTCTTGCCGGGTAGTGCGTTCGCATGGCCATTGAGATTCGGATATTCTATCTCTGTATTCGCCGCCGGAAAGGACCCGTCGCTAGCCATACGCCTGGGATGGTCTTTATCCGGTACACCTGCATCGCTTGATTTGCGTTTTGGATGGTTCTTACTGGACACGGATATATTACTTGATTTTCGTGTGGGTATTTTCTCGCCTAAAGGCGCGGAAGGTATATCCACCTGCAGACTGGCCCTTCTCTTCGTATCTTGATCACTTTTGAGGTCATTCCTGGAGAGCAGCTTTCGTCTTGGCTTCAATGAATCTGCATGCTTCGAGAAGGCAATTCCAGCATCGCTCACAGATCGTACGCCTTTGATCTTAGCTTTAGGAGGTCCTAATGGTTCCGAATCACGATCTGAGAGCACCGCGGAAGGTTCTCCGTTCTCCACATCTAGGCGTAAGTGCTTGTGTAATGCTATCTTAGTGATATATTCATCCTTAGCAGCAAACTTCCCCTCATGGGTTTTTCCATTCGGACTTGATCCTTTCCCCTGAGCAAGTGGCGATGATGAATGTTCAGGCGAGTTAGCTGTTGCACTAGCCTTCTTTGTGCGCTTCTTACGAGGCGAGTTCTCACTGGCCTTTTTCGCTCCATGGCCGGTGCAGCGGTCATAAGCTTCTTTCAAGATATCGTACTCTTCCTGCCAGTTAGAGCTCTGTCTTTCTTTTGCCAGCTCGTAATAGGCGAGACCCTTGTATAGGCGACGAGTAGGATCAAATCCCGGCTGGTTCAGTAACAGCTTGATCACTTCAAGGTTGCCACGGCCAATTGCGGCGAGCATAGGAGTGCTAAAAGCGGGTTTGTGATCACCTGACTGCAAGGGGTCCGGATCCGACTCTGGCCGCGCTATAGCTATCAGTATTCCAAGAACAAAATCATGGCCCCCTCTAGCTGCTGCGAGTACAGCCTCTGTGTCTGCTTTCGGCCGCATCTTGAGAATATGGTCGACAACGGTCATGTCTCCTCTGCCGGCTGCCTCTCGAAGTTTTTCTGGCGTAGGATTGACCCACAAAAGACCATCTCGGGTTGGTTGACTCCTTGCTGTTCTTCTCCGTGCTCCAGGTCCTTGTGGGGGACTTCTGTTGCCCGCATCTGTAGGACTGGCCGCTGAAGCGCCGACTGAAGAGACATCGGTATCCCGTTGTCCAGCGTGTTGCTGCCAACCGTGGTCTTCTGAGTACCTGCGCACAGTGTCTTTCTCCTTGGCTTCTATGAGGGCAGCTCGTATAGCCTCGTAATTATCATTCTCATCATTCACCAGATCCAAAGGCTCCTCCCCCTTTGCGTTGCTTTGACGTGGGTCGAGACCTGCATCTAATAAAAGCTTCACAACCTCCAGATGTCCATTCTCCACTGCATCAATTAGAGGTGTCTCCATATCTATATTTTTGCAGTTAATGTCGCAGCCCGTCTCCAGGAGCATCTTAACTATCTTAACGTGACCTTCGAGAGCAGCAATCTGTAACGGAGTATTTCCGGCGTTGTCGGGAATATTTATATCCTGCGGCCGTTCCTTTAATCTAGGCTCAGCTTCGCCGTCATTTATGGCACAAGCACGTGCCAGGATTGTCCGTCCATTCTTGTCTCTGTTCTTTTTATGAGATAGTTTGGCAGGCGACATTGCGTTGTAATCGACTGAAGCGAATTTTTGTAAGTGAGGATGGCTATGCACAGAACTACTATCATCCGATTCCCCATGTACATCTTCTGAAACCCTCCTCCGACCGTCAGACAGCCTGGGTGGGTGAAGCCTTCTTCGTTTCTGTACCCCTCGTAAATCAGTTGATTGACTCGATTGTGCTCTGTGCTGCCGTCGTAGAGGGGGGGATTCGGATCGATTACTGGACGCTTCGAAAAGTGTTGCGCTTCGAGTCCCACGAGAATTTTTCTCGTCGACACTCACTGAGCTCGGATCACTCTTGCCTCGCCATTTACGACTATGATCTTCACGTATTTCTGTAGGCCTGCGCTTTCGTAATCGCTTTTCTTTGAGTTCGGCAGCCTCATCGTACGGAGGCGACGACCGAGAACGGTCAGAACTGGAGTCAGTCTTCTTAGATGAGTGTGCTTCTCGGGCTGGTGAGGAAACCGTAGAGCTGAGGTTGCTGGAGTTACCACCTTCTTGAGCTTCGCCTGCCGTAGGTTCTTGGATCGCTCTCTTCCTCTTCAATGACGGCCTACAATCCTCAGCCCCTCTGTTTCCCTCAACATCGTCATCCGAGTGCCTCTCTTGTTCACTTGGATTGAAATCTCCTACTTGATCGGCGTCGCGTATATCTTCATGTTTGATCGCTTTCCTTGTCTCTTCAGTTACAACCTCCTCTTTCCCAGGTAGTACAACAGTCTCCGCCTCCGAGTCACTCTTATCGTTGTTCGCATTTCCATTAGCCTCATGCGCAGCCACATTCAGGCAGCGTGACCCCAGTAATGGTGGTGAAGACCTCGGACTGATTGGCAGTTTGTCTACATGGCGAGGCTCTTCAACTGAATCCACTTCCACAATTCCATCGTCGACTTCATTCGGCTTTGAAACCGAAAAGGGGTCATCATTCATCACGATCTTGTCCGTTTGACTTCCTTCATAAAGATCATGCTGGGTCGTTGTGGCTTCGAGGTCTCGTTTCCTTGGGCTCAGGCTGCGCGGACAAGGAACGAATCGGTCCTTGTCCCTCTTCTCGAATTATTGGCGCGTTGTTGAAAGTTTGTTCTTTCTACCGCTTGACATAGATTCGAACTGAAGTTTAGCTGTAACTTACTTTAAGAGTCGTGAATCAATAGGTGGCAGTGTAATGCAGAGTCAAGTTGATCCGGTCGCAATAATAGTACTGCCTCTCGAAGCCTTCTCGAAGCCTTCTCCTGATTGGCTGACAGCGGGCGGATAACGCCGTTGCGACTGGGGGGCACCTTAGGGCTCATTTCCCCTCGGTCCCTTCACATCTTACAACTCCATCCCCCAACCCCTTTTCTTCCATCCATGATATCTCCAAGGCCAACCGCTGTCCGTGTCTGACGGTAATGCCATATGACGACAGCCATCGCTGCACTTCTTGAGATGTTTGGCCCGTCGCAAGCATTGCAGGTATCCTTTCTTTTAGCCAGCTCCACGGTAGAGCCACAGCCTCGTTTGACCCACTGCTTCATTCTTGGCTAAATCTTTTGACTCCAGGTCTTGTTTCTCAATAGCCTCCCCTCATTCAGATCTCGATTCATTACCTATGGGCCCCGCGCAACACCAGCCAAGGCACCAAACTCCGGGGAAAGTAAATCGCCTGACGGAAAAGGAGCTGGCTTATTGAATAAAGTCCTCAATAGCCTAGAGTCATTGCAAGTACCCCATGGGTATTTCCTTCATTTTTACATTGTCTCTGTTGTTTTTTCACTGTTTTGGGGAATCCAAATTATGATGCGAGGATCCATATTGAAAGAACTTGTCGAGCATGAACCCACTGGCTTAAGGAGAGCTATGCCTATGGAACGCATTATTGTAACCTGGGTCTTGATGAGCGCACAAGGAGTCCGAAGGCTACTGGAATCTATCATCCTCGCAAAACCATCAGCGTCGAAAATGTGGTTTGTTCACTGGCTTCTTGGAATATTATTTTACACAGCAATTAGTGTTGCCGTATGGATTGAGGGTGCAGGTAGGTCATATTATGATGAACTTTGAAAGATCGAAAGACTGGAATCAGTGTTTTATGTCATGTCATAAATTCAATGTTCATGTGATAAACTTGACCATCTGATGATAGCAAACAGGCAATGCACCCACTAACGGTCCCGCTTGATACAGAAACTCTTCGGTCTACCATTTCTGTATGGTCTGATCTCACGCTTTCCGCGCCTTCACTTCGTACAATACTATTTATCCCGTTGTTCGTCCTCGCATCCGGCATCCAACATGACTGTCATGTCTACCTCGCCTCATTACCCAAATACACACTTCCCACACACCCAATATTTCAAAACTTGATATGCCCTCACTACACCGTGGAGTGCCTCATATATCTCTCCATGGCTTTTCTGGCCGCCCCGGAAGGCGCTTGGATAAATCGGACAATACTTGCTGGTCTTGTTTTTGTGTCTGTCAATCTTGGTGTCACAGCGTCGACAAGTAAAGAGTGGTACGAACACCGATTTGGAAAGGATGAGGTGTCGGGTAGATGGAAGATGATACCTTTGATATTCTAGATCAGTTCAGACCGAGATCTTCGTTATCCAGAAAGACGTTAAAAAGCTGTCTCTCACTTCATTTCCTCAAAAATCCAAATCCCTTTCCCAACTTCTTCACCTTTACCACATCCCTAAAGGTCAAACTAACTCTCGTCTCCCTCCTCTTCCTTCCCTCCACAAACTCCTCTTGGTCTCCCAACAACCCCCAATTGCACAAACCCCCTTCCCCTCCCCTTAAATTCTCATCCACCTCCACCCCCTTAATCCCATGTAAGCACTCCTCATAGATCTCCCCCGTTGTAATCAATAAACTCCTTCTCTCCTGCAATATCCGCCACTTCGGCCCTTCTTCCTGTTTCGAACATACGTCAAGGACTATTGACGCGAACAACGAAACCGTGGCCACGACCGGGTGGTAAGCCGCGCCGTCTTCTTCACTTCATGCGTCAAACGTCACCAATCTTCGTTTTCATCGAATACATTCTTACCATGCGGTAGGATTCCCTGTCCAGGGCGGTACTCATTTATAAGGACGTGGTTTGGGGCTTTATGTGGAGACTGTGCGAAAGAATTCTCATTGTTGGAGAGAGTGAGCGGTAAGGACAGTAAGCGTGGTATTATGGGATCCGAGAGCCAGGAAGGGAGAGGCGAGGCGAGGAGCGTGTTTGTAGAGCTCAGGGGCGAAGGGTGAACTTGCAGGCGGCGGTGAGAGAGGCTCCGCCAGGTTGGGAGAGGGACACTGTATATCTCTCAAAGACTTAGTATGTGGCTAAAGAGGAAACTTAGGAGAGGATACCTTGTGTAGAAGATTGGCTTCTTCAGATTGGGTGATGAAGTTGGGGATGTAATACGCGGAAGAGGGTAAAGTGGGGATCAGGGCTGCTTCAAGGGAAGATGGGAGAGAGGGAAGCGAAGAGGCGTCTGAGTCCATTGTCGTACTGGGTTCGAGTATAGCATGGCGGCGTGTTTTGTACGAAAAGCAGGAGGTCTATTCCGTACAAGTCCATCACAACACTAGCGGGGCCCCACAATCCCTGAACCCCCCACCTGTCAAACGCTCCTCTATTTTACAACAACTACCTAATTCTCTTCACAGCGCAGCACCATGCCACCAACCAAGAAACCCAGCGAGAAGCCTAACAAAGGCTCCTCCTCAAAAGGCAAAGGCAGCAAAGAGTCTAAAGACGTTTCAAGTTCCAGTAAGCTCAAGCCAGCTACCGCAATTAATTCCCGCCATATCCTCGTAAGTTACCCCCTCCCTCTCCTCCCGCCTACACATTCCCCTATATTAATGTCGAACGTGGAAAGTGCGAGAAACATTCAAAGAAAGAAGAGGCCGTAGAAAAACTGCGGAATGGTGCCAAATTCGACGAAGTGGCACGTGAGTTTTCAGAGGATAAAGCTCGACAAGGCGGTTCGCTAGGTTGGAAGGTGCGAGGGTCTCTGGATGCAGCATTCGAAAAGGCGGCGTATGAGCTGGAGCCTAGCACGACAGGGAATCCAAAGTGGGTTGAAGTAAAGTCGGGACACGGTTATCATATAATTATTGTGGAGGGGAGGCGTTAAGGAGGAAGGGCACGATTTGATAGGACGGAGAGAGGATAATTCACAAGGTCTACGAAAAGCGACTGGTTTGGACTCTCGAGAGTTTCTTGGTTCTATATTGCTTGGCCCCTCAATGCAAGCCGGCTTTCTGCGCGCCGAACACATTGCTCTATCACGGTCCAGAAGCGTTGCACGTCTAATGTTCGCGGTATGCGTACACCCCCATGGCTACTGGTGAGCTTTGTGACAACGGTCCTGCCAAGTTGCCCTTGCACTTCCTCCAGGTCACTATGAAAGCCTTCGCAAATAACTTCCACTTGCCATCTTTCGCCCCCGCGGTCATCGAACCTCAGATCATCCTTAGCTTGGTCGAAGAGGAGGACTGCTACAGCAACCGGGTCATGCAGAGGTGGACCAGCTGTTAGGCCAAAAACGTCCGAGTAGGTGTGTGCAAAGAAAGTAAGGAGGTCATGCAGCATTTGACGTAAAGTCGAAGGGGCAGCCTGAGCACTCAAAGAGGATCCATATCCATATAACAATTGTTCTTGGACTTCCTGTGTTGCAAGCACTTGGTGTGTAAGCTGAAGCGGTATAAGAGTCGTCTTAGCGGCAAGTTCAGGGTTCGAGAAGATGGACTGAGCTGCTTCAGGATCGCACTGATGAAATTAGCACTCTGAAACCCAAAGCTTTGATTGGACGACAATGTTCGTACGTATATGTTGAATTCAGAATATTTTGTTATATTACCAAACCGCTCTCCCTTTGCATGACCCATGGGAGCCTCAGAAAAGCCAGTACCAATCGCGCCTCCCATAATACTTAAGCCCTTGATATGACTTATAAGCTCGGGGTACGTCGTCATGAGAAGTGCTACGTTAGTCAAGGCCCCAGTAGCCACAAGATATGCATCGCCTTCGGGCTGCGACACGAGAGCAGTACGCATGGCTTCAATCGCACTTGGATCAGTAATCGGTGCAGATGCTGGCTTCGGCAGAAGATCGGTGCCATCAATGCCACTATCACCTGTCGATGTTTGAGGGTGCTTGTATTTGGTATCGGGGGTGTTGACTAACCATGGATATCTGGAGCATGCACAGCTTTTCTACAAAGCGGCTTCGCAGCACCAGGATAGACAGGAATATCTTCCCTCCCGATGGCTGTCAGGACGCTGCCCGCATTGGTTGTTGTTTGCTCGAGAGAAGCATTGCCGTGAACGGTGCTGATGCCAAGCAGTTTTAGAGTAGGATGATGCGCGGCGACGAGTATAGCGAAAGCGTCCTAACCGAACAATGAAATATTAATCAACGCAAGGAAGTTCAGGATGTCGCGTACATCATGCCCTGAATACGTCAGTTCTCGCGAGAGCTAGAAGGGATGTAGCATTGGTGCTTGTTACCATGCTGTTCTCAAGCTTTACCTGGGTCGCAATCTAGCCATACGGGCGTCTGGTTCTCGTCGCTATACATGTATGATGATGTGGGCCATCTAGTCATTCAACAAATTGGAAACGCCGCATAGAAGAATCATTAAGATCTAATGAAACACGGATAAGGCCAATGGCAGCGGAGAAAGCGAAAGTCAAAGCGTCGAGGTCCAGACTTTTTATACCATGCAAGCCACTCATGCTATTCTAAGATATCACGTTCGACTTTTCTACCAACGATTCGTGTGCCATCGCCGGGGATATATGATACTATTGAACGAAGTCCTGATCGCTCTGCCCGGGACTTCTAATAAAAGCTCGCGCTTCGAGTGTGATTTACAACAGATGTTCGCGCTCAGCCTTTTATAAAATCACATCACGAAACGCGCAGATTCTTATGTCAGGTTCGTTCTAGTTGTTCATGTGTAAAGCAGATACGTAACAAAGTCGCGACGATGATATTGTATTAATTGTCTGCTATCACTTCTTTGCAGATTATTCTTTTTATAAGAATGAGAATGAAGGAAAACCTTATCCGTGCTCCACCCTAAGCTCATCCTTCGCTTATACGAAGATAGAAGTCTGAATCCTTCGAAGCGTCCACTCGGCCTCAATGATACTCTCAAAACCGAAAGACTGCGGACATTAGGATTCAGGAGCATGCACTTCGCCCCATTGCCTTGTTGCCTTGCAAACTACCGCATAATTTCAGATATAGGACATGGCTTAGCTATAAGATACATCGGCGTATAAGATATGGTTCCAATTGGACTAAATCCCTGGCCCCAACGAGAGTAAGACTCGAGTCTTACGTCTGGAATTATGCGATATAGTCGGTCCATCAATCTGATCTGTTGAGAACGGCAGTCACAGACACTTTCGGATCTACGGAATAACTGAAACAGTTTCACATCATCACATGTATCCCTTAAACTAATTACTGTGTACCTATGGGGGAGGTCAAGACTTTTATACCATGCGAGCCATACGCGCTACCCTCATCTACCATGACAGACATGTGTACCACGGTCTAGTAACATACTAATGTTACATAACTGAAATCTCGACCTTGATGACGAGAAGATATCAAGAAAATGCAGCAAGTCAAACACGGATATTGAGATTGTGTACGCGAAGATTAAAGCGGTATAACAGCAGTACTCAGAACATGCTACAAGAGATTTCCAGTGTCATCGTGCTCCAACAAAGATTGTTTTAATCGGTAATTACGGATTATGTGTTCGAAGATTGCGGCTGAGGGGGCGATCGAGGGGACTTCTTTTTCAATGCATGCGCATACTAAGCAAGCTGTCAACGTTCAAATACCTCTCTTCTTTCTTATTTTTTTTTCATCATGTGAGCGCATACTCTGTACTCCGTACTGTGATCTAATCACTTTGCTACATAGCATTGCGATTTACGAAGATACCTTACGGTCTTTCACTCTAGTATGTTACTAGGCCGCGGTAGAAAAGTCGAGCATGGTAGGTAGATGTAAGATGAGGGTAGCGCAAGTAGCCTCAGGATGGAAGGGCTGGAATTACAATTTGGTGGAACTAAGTCCACATCCGTACTACTTCCGTACTACTGATAGTGCCCATATCGAATAGGCGGGACAACGCTTGCACGGCCCCGGACCAATTTTACTATGTATCAAGTACATATATTGACATTTCTCCTCCATCAGGATATCCGAGCACTCTCTACTCTCTTCGTACTGGTTAGAAGTCTTTTCCTTGATTCAAGCATGCCGGGAGCGTTAGTGCAAATCGTTCTTGTTTAGGAAGTTCATACTAAGTTTCCCTCTAGAGCATATGTTTCGGATTACAAGAACCTACTAGGTGATGACAATTTCTCACAAAGGCTCCTTCGTCCATGGAGCTTGGCATCACATGATGACGGGGATCTGCCAACTTCTGCACGCGTATCTGCTTTGGACGAAACCTGGAGGATATCCGAAGAAACCTACCCTCGGCGGCGCCTCAAAAGTCTCGGAGCATGGGCCCGCTATCCAAGTTCTGCCCGAGAGAATCTGAGTTCGGAGGGACAGTTCGCCATTAACAAGGGAGGGTGGTGGGACCAGCAGATGCTTGTCGATAGGAGTCTACGATCAATGGCAGCCCTGACGGCAGTGTTCGCTACGACCATGATAATAGTCTGTTGCACTCATATGTCCGATTTTGTGTATCGTTCGAACCCACATTCGACATCGGTGGGATCTAAGAAGCCTGAAAGCTGTAGAAGCACAGAGAACGCGAACGTGGTATGTTCCCTATGCTACGACGTTTCTTAAACTCAATTGCCCTGCCTGCCTTCCTTGAAGCGAAATTATACTACTTTCACGCCATAGCTACGTCTATATGCCTCTGGTAAGACGTTTGTAGTAAAGACTGACTTGGAGGCTGAATTATAGGTCATCAATCTTGTCATCAACATAGCCGCAACGATGGTATTAGGGATGTCAAATACTTATCAGCAACTGGTTACATCTTTAAAAGTAGATGAGATTCGATGGGTCCTATCAAAACACGGAGACTCCCGGATTGGTACAAACTCTCCGCTGGCGATTAATCACAAGAGAACGGGCAAAGTAAAAGCATGGTTGGCCTGGTTACTTCTTGTCTCAACCTCTCTGGTGAATGCCTCTCTTCTCCCTTCGCGGCCCTCTGGTAAGCGTGTATCTGCTAAATCGATGTCTAGCCGATACATTTTCTGGCTAATTCTGTCATTGGGCCATCTGTATATTTGACGCCCCCAAGGGATATTCAATATGATACTTTTGAGAGTAACCATACTACTAACGCTGTCTCTCCACGCGGATATATGACTAGAGGATGCTGGACTGCTTTCAGGTCTGGCGTATATAATCTGAAGGAGCTCCCGAATCAGTGGGGCAATGTCGACTTCGATGAAGGTTTGCATTCAAGTATGGTCAGTATCACCTATTCCGAGCCACACTGCGTTCAATATAAGAACACCACGGAATCTTCGGAACTTTATGGCAAAGAGAGGCTTGATTTCAACAGTGAGAACCCTTACGGTGTGGGAGATTGTCTGTTGGGTAGGGACGTAATTTGCAACTTGGATCAGTCGGCAACAGAAACATGTCGGCTTAGTATCCGCATGTTTGCTGGCATCACCCTAGCCGGCTGTCTAACCATCAAGGCGATATATATGATCACTATAAACATCAGAGCCCGTCGGAGAATGAAGACCGACTGTCTCACATTTGGAGATGTCGTTGTTGCCTCGGCCTTGGACCCAGACCTTCAAATTCATAACGAATGTTTAGTCAATGCTGGTGAAGGTAACCGACATCGCGTCGGCCACACCTGCCACAGACACTGTAGCGATTCTGAGCCTTCGATGACCGGAGATAGTATTGGCCACTGTCAAAAGTGCGCCAAGTTCAACACGGTCGACAAAGCCGCCGATCTACTTCATCCCTCCATCGCAATAAAATACAAGAAGTCTCTATTGTCTAACCTTGGCTCGTCTGCATTATCACAGATGATCATACTCATGATATGTTCTCTCAGCATGTTGGTCGTTTCTATTGTTTTGGCAATCTCTATGGGATCAGAGGTGCAATATTACAATGAAGTTTGTCACAATCACACGCTTGTCTCATCAACCGGCAGACTTATCCATTCCGAGACTCCCAAGTGCGCGGAAGGCCTTCAATCCTTTCTTAAGCATAATTTCGGGTCATTTGGAGGCTTCAATACCAGCGCCCCGCTTGCCGCTTTACAACAAGATGATTTGAGAAGTGAGATTGCAGCTTTCGCCATTTCCAACGGCACCCAACTTCTCTTCTCTATCCTCTACCTTCTCTTGATCTACAACATTACACTTATCAGCATTGAACACGACTGGGGAAAGTTCGAGAAGCAGCAGCAGCGGCCTCGTTGCACAATAGTACGAGGGGACGCGTTTGAACAGTCCTATCTCCTACAACTACCGAAAAAGGTACTCTTTCCCATAATGGCGTTCAGTGCCACCATGCATTGGTTGCTAGGCCAGGCAATATCAACCAAAGAAGTCATCGTTGCAGATTACACAGATCCGAACCATCCCGTGGAGCAATCCCAATATACTGTAAGTGTTCCCTCACACGCGCAAATAGTCTGTAGATGGTAATGCTGACGCTAATCATATGGAGGTTATCTTTGCTACCTATTCGATTTGGCTGTCAACAGTCCTTATGATGGCAATGACTGCCACTTGCTGGTGGGCCTTCACCTATAGACGTGAAGGATTCATCCCGCAAATGTATGGCTCGATCCGAGCCTGCTGTGCGGCAACAACCGAGCTTGAGATCTTTCCGCGGGAAGGTGTTAAGTGGGGAGACCGTAAGCTACTGTGCATTTCTCTTTTGGGGAGTAAATGCTGACCAGTATTCAGTGGGAGCAGGAGAGAAATTCCGACATGCTGGGCTCTCTAGCTCCAAAGTTGGACGAATTGTACCTGCTGAGCTTTATGCTGGCCGTGATACTCTGGGGAAAAAGGCTGTTTGACGAGAGTCTTATGTTGGATTTAGCCTGAAATTCCTACTGAGAACGGTGGGGAGATCATATCCTCTCACTTGCGGCGGCAACATTCCCAGTATGGCTCTAGATCGTGTTTTGCTGTCTAGTAATACTAGATCCTCAGCACAAGATCAATCGGGGATCCATGACCAACACCGTTCTCGAGCTACCACCCATCAATCCTACGCAATGCCCGCCTTCAATGCCGATCACACTGTCTTGTGGTATCACAATGCCACGATAGCACACTTCGTGCATGGATTTCGCTTTTCAAGTTGGCTTAGAAGCCATTGTTTGGAAACAATCGTCGGCAAGGTATCGCTCCACCATGTTCCGAATCACGACACCAGCAGACCCAATATTCACACCGTAAACTCGGGAATTCCGAGAATCCCAACCAGACTTCGAGTCAGATGTTGCCATAGCAGACACGCGTCTTCTCTCGATCGCCCGGATACGGTAACTCATTGATTTCGACGTCGCACGCTATCAGGCCGGCAGGGCTTATGGTTCATCATCATCGATACGATCGCCAAGCCAATACTCCAAACCTCGCTCATTCATAGCCCTCGTCAACGGTAAACAAACGAAAATCGCAATATTAGACTTGGAATTGCAAATCAACCGACGTCCGAGCTCGAGGTTTTGTAAGTCCAAGACACCCATTCCGTATGAAACGCAGTGCTTATACCTTTCCAGAAACGACGGTGCTGAATCCCTCCATCATCGCCCTCGTTGTCCTCAACATACTACCCTGCCACCCACTCCCGACTACCAGGCTACCCAACCCCCCTGCATACAGAAAACAATCCTAAAGCTTCCCAGCTACATCACATACCCACAACCTTTCCTCTCACTCCACTCAAAACCTCGCATATTCCATCCCGTCCGTAGCCAAAAAAAAACCCCCCAGCCATCCCCCCCCAGCATCCTCACGCTCTTCCTAAAGTCGACACATTCACCCTCCCACTCCCTCTCCAGCACCTCAAACCCCTCCCCTCAACCTCACGATCCCTGTATCATCCGAGAAACAACTTCCCCTTCTCAGAAAAAAGCTGTACCTCGTGCCTTGCTCTGCCCCCCCCGCTTTATCCAACTCGTTCTGAAAGGGCGTTCATGGTCATGAACAGTTCTCGCCAAAACAATTTTGAATCAGCGACGGCCAGCAATACCTAAATATGCCCCCAATGATAATAATAATAATAATAATAATAATAATAGTATGGTTCGCGTTCGATAAATCCGTACTCTTCTACATATGTAGAGTCTCTATCTAGCATCCTCACCCAACCAAACAAACCCCCCCCCTCTCCCCACCACCCATCCATCCATCCATCCTTCCATCCATCCACCCATCCATCCCACACACACACACACACACACCTACTATAGCTACAATACCTCATCCACATACATACCATACCACCCTTAGCCTCACCCATTTTGCAGCCCCTCAGCCCAGCCCAGCCCAGCCCTCCTTTCTGTCCCAGCTGGTTGTATTTTTTCTTCTTCTTCTTATAAAATGCGATCTAAAAGACTGCTAGAGTAGATGTGTGGAAGCTGTAGATAGATATTTGGTGGAAAATGCGAGAGGAGGGGGGGTTGTACTGCTGTATGTTGTATGTATTATATTGGGGGTTGAAGATTGAGATTACCTATATATTCTCGTTTTCCCTTATTCTACGAGGTACTGTAAGTCTCCCTCCCTCCGGTTTAGCTCAACCCTTCATGTGCTCTATTCTATTCTATTTTGTGCTCTATTTAGGTTGTTCAAGCCCAGCACTGTCTTTTGCTGGTTGAGAATGCCGAGTAAGTACGAGGCGGCGGTCAACTTCGAAGAATTGTTCAAGGGGGGGGGCGACAAGTCAGGTTTTTAGGCAATTCCGAAGGGGGGACACAGGTTGATTAAAGGGAAAGGGAAAGGGAAGAGAGAGAGACGTGGTTGGGATTACAGGGAGCAAGGAGATGAGATGTGACAAAGGTGGAGATGGAGGAATAAGGAGCGATTGGAAAGTTATCTGCTTTTTAAAGAAGCTAGAGAGAGAATGATGGATGAGCAGGAAGCCTAAAGAAGCCAGTTGCTTCAGGCAACAAGGGTGCTTGTAGAATACCTCGATTCAACGGGTAGTGCAAGGGTAGCAGTAGAGTCCCTCCATTCGCTAGTTGGGCTTGGTTTGCGCTTCAGGATAGCCACCACCAGCCATCTCTTCCTCTCCGTGACATCCTCGCGCCCACGATCCCGCTCTCGCGCCCACGCTCTTTCGTGGCCCTCGACGTCTCTCTCGTAGATCTTCGATATTTCCAGCCCCATATCTACAGCGGTGTCGAAGAAGGCGGCGACTTTTGCGCGGCCGGTGTGGAAGCCCCCGATCACCCAGACCTGGGCGTCCTCGTCGCGGGAGAGGAAGTGCAGCATCGATTCTGCAAGGCTCTCGTGTTCTCTGACCATCCAGAGACAGTCGGCTGCTATTATTCGGGTAAAGTGCTGGGCGTGTGTCTGAGCGAGGCGGTCGGTCAGATCTCCCCATTTGTGGCCGCAGTGACTGACGGTTTCGGGGGATTCCGCGTCGACTTTGAGTGGATCCTTGGTCGCTTCCAGAACTGCTCCAAGCCGCAAGGTATGGTGTTGGTTGAGGTTCTTGTTACGAATATATTCCGGAACGTTCTTCTCGACGTTCACGTTGATATTGGCAATGACTTCTGGTGTGGGATAGTCTGATATTACCATTTCGTCGGCTCCGGCGAGGGCACTGACAATTCCGGCAAGGCCGCTACCTGGCTTGTTAAACGTCACGTAAGCCCCGTTCTTTTATGCCCACTCTTGGCGGAGTTGAGACACACCAGCGCCGAGCTCCAACACCTTCTTCCCAGTGACATCCCAGGACCTCTTTTCTTCTGCATTTAGACCTGTAGCACAGCCACTAACGTATTCCGCCATCTGAACACTCGCATTCCATACGGAATGAGCGAATAATCGCCTCTCATCTTCGACGCTCGGATCTGTGAGTCTCAACTCCAAGTCACCGAAGCGTTTTGATTTGTAGATGACATAAGAGCCGGCATCACCATGATTGGTTTGCACATCGTTCGGGAATAGAGTGGTCAATGACGACGAGTATATGTCTTCAACTGCGAAACGGGGGTCTGGGGGGATTTTGGGTAGGCGGATGAGGGAGGTGAGCATTGTTGGTAATGTTTCGGAGTAAGTGATGATGCCCTACAGCTAGTGCAGGGTACTAAAGGTCCCCTAAGGCTCGGTATGGGAGGCCCTCGGATGGTGTCGTTCAACCCTAAAATCTATGTACTTCGAGCCCTCAAGAGGGGATACAACAGACGACACCACAACTTTACAGATTATCAAGCTGTTAGCAATATGCGCTACTCCTTCAACTACAACCTTCGCGTGCTTCGCTATTAGACACGGGCCGGGTAGAAATCTAGAACTGCTCTGGTCAAATTTCTCTCCTAAAGCATGCCTGTTTCCGTATCGTGCTTGATCTGTATGAGTTCTTTGACTGGATGGATGAACAAAAATAATTACACCTTAAAAGAGACATATTTCTAGATACCGATGCCAGTTCCTTCTACATTCATGGATTTTTAATTGGCCTCAATGGGGTTTCTTTGTAACAACTACTACTCGACCTTGCAACGCCCATACCAAGATGCCGGAGGGAGCGCCGGATGACCATTCCAACTTGCATTCACGACGGTGACTCGGAGATCTTGCCATCAAAGAGAAGTTGCATAACTCTAGACTGATTAGAGGGTCGCCACCCGTTGTAATACAGGTGCTGCTTCGTGGCAGACAACGAATGAATGCTGTCCAGAACCTAATAATATGGGGTTGTGACTGCAGATGACGATAAAGCTGTGACGAGGTATCGTGCCTTGTTGACGCTGTCAATCGAATTCTGTCAAGGAGAAGAAGACTAAGCTCACGGATGCAACACATCCTTTACTTCATGTTCACGATTGCAATATATGCCCCCACCAGACTGAGCACGCAACAGCAGATGCAGACATTTTGATGAGGAGTCCCGGCTATCACTCCCTTTGTATCGTTCTCGGCCATTCGAGGCCCAACCAAAGAACTGGGCGACAGTCGTTAAAGGAGTAAAGGCCGCAAACAAAGTTCAAAGGATTCACAGACAAACATCGAAGCTCATGACCAAGGGCCATTCACCTGGAGGTCCCATAGCGATTCCGAAGAAAGTGCCGTACAGATCCAGGACACTTCACGTTAGCATGGCTGTTGTAGATCTGGCAACTAAGTACGGTTTGGAATTAAGCTTAAGTCTAGATCGGGATAACTTGTGTAGACAATGATGAACGTGCACTTCAACATGGACCTTACACAGTAAAGAAATGATAGAGAGAGCATGAACCTTGCAAAGTTTCTGGTCATGACGACGAACATCCGGTATCGTGATAGTCGTCAGGTAGAGCAGTTCGATTGTATCTTATATTGCCGTTGTCGTTGAAATGGCTTCCTTTTCTGCCATACTTCAGACATGTTATGTCATAGTCACTTTTTGTGTCATAATTCTTAGAGTGTCCTCGAGTGAAGAAAAAAAGGGCGGTAGGTAGTAGTCACTCAAGTACTCTGGACAGAGAAGCCGTATGAGAGAAACTGCAAAGTCCGTAATCGGTTTACTGGTAGCGTACTCCTTGTAGGTGGCGCCTCTACTCGAGGATCTGTCTGAAGGGTTCAAAACCATAATATCGGTCAAAAGCAGAATTAGGTATAAAGAATAGCCAGCCGGTAATCCTGCATGTTCAGGGGTCATCAATCATCACCAATCACCTGTCTGATCTACTTTGAATCAAAATTGAGCCAAGGATCGTTATATAACTCCTTTGCGGTCGATCGCTCTTCTGGAAGCCATCGAAGCATCTTAGATGCAAACTCGATGAAAAGCCGCTTGTACTCTTCTTGAAGGAAGGGTGTGAGATTTGAGAAAGTAAACTCTGTGAAAGAAATGAGGTTTGGATATCTGAATTGCCCTGAAAAGACAGCTTAACATCAACAAAGGCGACAGGGGATTCGATGACGTTTATACAGAGTGATACATACCTTGCGTAGTGTAAAAAGTAGAGTCGTCTGCTTTGCCTGTTCGATCTAGCAGTTCTTGCGAAGGTGGCCTCAGTAGGCCAATCATCTGAGACGAAGTGGGCTTCACGTGAGTACTCGTCGTTTTCGGGCCTGGCGTCCATCTAAAAGCGAAGTGTCTTCTAAGAGCTCCCACAGCTATGCAGTAAGCTAGATATTAGTAGCATCCCCACCAGAGGGGGGTTTCAATGCGGAAGGACCTTACCACCATGCCAAGATTCCAGATATCAGCGCTGTAAGTCCAGCCAGCCTTTAGTAGAACCTCTGGTGCGCAAAATTACTCGGGCTGGGATGTCACGACGATGAGGAGTGAAGACATTTGCCGAAGACCTGCAGCACCAAAGTCACTTATCTTGAGAGATCGAGCACCCTTCCTCAAGCCACCAAAGTCGGCTCTCGATTGATATACAGGATGTCCATCAACCTCTTTATAAAGAGGTGTACCATCTTTCTGTTGGCGAACGTAGTCGTCGATGACTGAGCTATCCTCAAAGCCCACCAGAAGATTGTCGGCTTTGAGGTCTGGTGCTTTATAATTAGCAGTCCCCTTGCTGAAAGAAAACTGGTATGGACTTGCCGGTGTGTATGACATGACATTCGGAATGGAGAAAACCAAGACCTTTTAGGATTACCTTCAAGGCTTTGAGAATTAGTTGGCGACAAGCCCACGTTACCGAGATGCCGACCTAGAAGCCAGAGCGGTTCCCTTTAACGGCTCAAAACCCCATACCAATGTGTTCTCCTAAAGGTCCTGGGACCGTGAATGAGTCCTCAATCAACCTGACATACCGACGACGACCTTCGTGAACGGATTGCATCCTAGAGATACGACGGGACATCTCAAGCTCATCTCAGGCTGCCTTCCGATTCACTTTCAAGGCAGTTCGTAATGTTTCAGCGCCACAATATCGGGTTTGATCGCCATGGCCAGCCAACTAAACACTGTTATTGGCAGTCACCTACAAAGAGTATATGCACAAAACCGGTTTACTTCCTTGGCCAGCCAGATCTGTTGAGTCAGTTCCCCAGCCAAAGCTTCGAAACGATTTGGGATTTTTTTGGGATTTTCTCCCCCAATCCGGGCTTGGATAGAACCGGCTTCGGGCCCAGAATTTCGGACTTGCTTATCTTCCTCGAAAAGGGTTGTTGGCCAGCGGCAAGTGGAATGCCGCTTCCACGATTGGGCCAAGTCGAGATGAAAGGCGAACCGATACAAGTGAAAGCAGGGCGTGAGAGCGCAGCTTGAGGATAGGGTTCATCACATGTATGATCTGTATCAAAAACGCTGCCATATACACTTCTCAAAGCATCAAACTCTCATCATCTCAATCCCCCCCCCCAAAAATCCCCATCTCACTACACAAGATTCCCAACCCCGCAACCAGTCCCATCGATTCACCAGCAACCACAAACCTATAGATTCCAAGTTCCAATTGGCAACGCAACCAACTACTACAACGAAGACGGTTTGGAAACAAGGACCACGATATGAAATGCGTTTAATACTGACAGGAACGGCACCACTCGTTCTTGTTGTAGATAGATGGGTCTGGCTATTTATTTGGTTGAGGTTCACTGTCTGACTGAATTTTCACCTTTTTTCGGTGATGGACCTAGTACGTGAATGGTCAATTATCTCGGCGCCAGAGAGGCTGGGTATACTTTGTTACAAGCTTGCTATCTAGAAGTTTCCGGGATATTTTTTTCTTCTCGACCTGGAGATGTGGATATTTATCTCGATGTTGGGAGTCTGAGGCTGAAAGGTGCGAGGATGGAAAGAGGTGGGATTCTAGGGATCTAGATGGGTTTGAAAGAGAGGGAGGGCGATGATGAGATGGGTTTGTGGAGGGGGAACGCTGGCGGGATAAGAAGGATGGAGGAGGGGAGATGTTCTTTTTGCTCAATACATACAATACCGGTCCTTATAATCCCCAACCTCCCTATTCTATACGCCCATAAGATCCCTCGAGGAATCCCTTCTCCAAAGTTTGTGCAAGCTCGAAGTATCGATCCCTTGCTATGATTCCCAAGACATTGTAAACCTTCGCCACTGATGCTTTACTCGTACATACCGACTTTCACCCATCTCCTCTCTCCCTTGCCGCTTTTACTTTGAGCTTTTTCGTTAGATCATGAACCTTTACGCTCTTTCTCCTCTTCTTCAGTCGCGTCGGTCTTTGTTCTAGCGATTACTCATCGTACCTTGACACCAGCTTTCCAATCACTCATGTGTTCTCCAATGATTTTGGCCGCTTGCTCTGCACTGTGTTGACGGCCGATTGCTTCGACGAAGTCGCCTTCAGGATCTATTTCCAAGTACTCGTGTCAGGACTCCCTGTCCACCAAATGACCACCCTCTGACCCATTCATAGTAAAAACAAAACTCACCCATCAGATAGAAATAAATACTATGATCCACTAGATAATCCATCCCCGGCTTCACGCCTTCCGGTGTACTGAAATACACTCGATACGCCTTGCAAACCGCTTTGACCTGTTCCCAGGTTCCAGTCAAGCCCACCATACTCGGGTGGAACTCTGCAAGATAGCTTTTTAAGACGCTGGGGGTGTCGCGGGCGGGATCGCAAGTTATGAAGAGGGGGAGGAGTTCTTGCTTGGTTTCTTGGGATGTGAGATCGATCATGCGGGCCATTTTGTCGAGTTCTTCGGGGCAGATGTCCGGGCAATGCGTGAAGCCGAAGTAGACCTACCACCTATATTAGCACATACGCTACCACCATTGTGTCCACTGCCGGTCCCTCCGTCAACCCCTTCCAGTCCCTTCCAACGCAGTTCTTACCTCCCCCTACCAAGCAGAACCGAATGCCCACATACCAGCGTAAACCGTCCTTTTATATCCTGATCTGTAAATATTCTCCCCTCGTGATCTTTCAATTCAAACTTCCCCCCCACCTTCGGCCTTCCAACGCCCTTCGACGCTTCCGCTACCCTCTTCCGCTCCATGCGCGCTTTTTCATACCGGAAGTAGAAGATCATGCCGGCGCCGGCGGTAAGGAAGATGACGGCGGCGCGGAGGGAAAAGGGCTGTTATAGGAGATGAGGGGTTAGTGGATTCGTTCGGAGGAGGGGGGGAAAGCCGGGGGCAAGGGACGGGAAAGGGTGCGCGTACGCCGGTGGAGACGCGGGAGCGTTGTTCCTCGACGGTTTTGTAGAGTCGGGAGACGGTGTTGGTAAAAGCTCGCCGCGATGAGCAAGGGGACTGTCGGCTTGAGGAGGGTTTGGGCGCGCGAAGGCAGGTTTTCGAGGAGGGAGATGAAGCTTGGTGTAGGCAACGGGTTAGAGGGCGCAGATGCGGCGGTATAGGTCGGGAGGAGAACATCGTTAAAGGAATAAAGGTCCGGGGGCAGGTACCAGACATTGTTAAAGGTGAGGTTTTTGGAGATCGCATTTGTTATGGGAACCGATATTTGCACACCCAGTTTCCATACATGCACACCCAATTTCACTACATAAACACCCATCCAAATTAGGATTAGTTACTGATACCTCGGTCGATTAGAAATACCTTTATTTGTATGAGTGCCCCACCAAGAATTAAGTACCTGCAGGCAACGACGTCATCCTCCGTCAAATTTATCGCGTTACAACATCTTACATATTACCAGATATTTAATCTACCTATCTACCTTCCTCCTAACTATCTACCTCCCTCCTACCAATGGATCTCACGCCGCCGCCGGTAGGGGAGCTCTACACCAGTCATGAAAAGCTCGTTCTCGCTGTCAACAACCACGCCGGCCCCCAAGGTTACGCCGTCTTAACTAGGGCGAGGTAGAGGGAGGGGCGGAGGACGAGGTAGGGGGAGTGACGAAGGTTCAGCTGTTGTATAGCAGATTCCGGAGTTTCAGGTGCAAGCGTCAGGTGGTGAAGGCTTTTATGGTCAATTTCAGATGTAAATTAGCTTGGAAATAACAGTTGATACAGAGGTACTTAATTCTTGGTGGGGCACTCATACAAATAAAGGTATTTCTAATCGATCGAGGTATCAGTAACTAATTCTAATTTGAATGAGTGTTTATGTAGTGAAATTGAGTGTGCATGTATGAAAATAGGGTGTGCAAATATCGGTTCCCTTTGTTAAACCGTCGTTAATCCTGCCATATCAGGATTAACGGCGCTAAGCCTAATTAGTCACCCCATCAAAATACTTGTTTACTGCATTGTTTACTCGTACATTCACCTCAGCTTTCTACAACACCTCATCGACCCAGCTCACTCACCTCCTTTCTCTACATACCCACCTACCTCCTTTCTCTACCTACTCACCTACCTTCTTCCTCTACCCACTCACCTACCTACACAGCTCAACATGCGACCTAATGAGGAAGAAATTTCTTCCGTACCAGACACTGCATCGAAGGCTGTTCAAAAGCTTCAAAAGGCTAAAAACAAGCCGTTGATTCAAAAAAATACTAGATTCGATTCAACCTTCTTCTTCTACATATCGACCTATCCCGGTGAAGAATCGGCTTTCTCAGCCTAAATTTACCCTCAGAGCTTGTGACCCCATTGGATTTTTTCAGCCTGTTCATTACCTCATTCATACTTGAACAAATTTTCGAGTCCACGACTACAAAGGCACAGAAGACAGAGAGAACAGCTAAACAACGACTCTGAATTCTCACTTCGGGTGCCGAAATTGACGTCTTCGTGAAAATTTTACTATTCATGAATTTGATTTCCATAAATCGCACGGAGAGCTATTGGGATACACACTCAGATATGCATGAAAATCCCGAAATACCTCAAACTATGACTTTGACTCGATTTGATCAAATTAAACGATTTCTGAAGCTATCCGATCCAAATACGGATCCTGAACCCAAAAGCTCTGGCTATGAAAAGCTCTGAACAGCGAAATTGGAACCGTTTTCGACCGTGTTTCAGCAGGCCTGCAACATTATTCTCACTGCATAGGCAGTAGATTTTAAACCCTCGATCGGCTTCCTTACTGAGTATGTTCATGATATGTTTGAATCGACTCTTAAAAAGGATTAATTGCTCGTCAACTGACACGTTTCGATCTGAATGTAGATATTGCTTGCAGGCCTGCTGAAACAGGGTCGAAAACGGTTTCAATTTCGCTGTTCAGAGCTTTTCATAGCCAGACCTTTTGGATTCAGAGTCCGTATTTGGATCGGATAGCTTCAGAAATCGTTTAATTTGATCAAATCGAGTCAGAGTCATAGCCTGAGGTATTTCGAGATTTCCATGCATATCTGAGTGTGTATCCCAATAGCTCTCCGTGCGATTTATGGAAATCAAACCCATGAATAGTAAAATCCTCACGAAGACGTCAATTTCGAAACCCGAAGTGGGGATTCAGAGTCGTTGTTTAGCTGTTCTCTCTGTCTTCTGTGCCTTCGTATTCGTGAACTCGGAAATTCGTTCAAGCATGGATGAGGTAATGAACAGGCTGAGGCTGGCAAGACTCTCACCTCCACGTGGTGCCGGCTGAGAACCTGATAACAATGGGTTATTCTTATCAGAGCTAAGAAGAGTCACGAACCCGACGATACGCAGCCAAAGACGCTTATTAACGATCTTTATCGAGCGATGTGCGACTGTTACAACGATCATCGAAGTCACCGAGCCATTTCAGGGACAAGATACTGCGTCCTCACCACACGACTTATATACCTCAGTGCCGAAGTTCTATCGATAGAAACTCTCAGCGATCTTCGACGATTAAGCTCTCGAGGCTTATTCGACTGCGTTTCGGTCAAATCATTGTTCTGTTGAGAAAGAGGCTTTGCCAATAAACACACTATATGAGCTATAGAATGGCCTTCGGTAGAAGTTTGGCTCTTGAATTCAGCGCTCACTACGATGAAGGTATACAAGTTGATTGGAAAGTTGATATGCTCAGAAAGAGAGGGAATCAAGACTTAACGACGTGTCGTTTGAGTGTCAGAGACTGTGCAGGACTGGATCCAATTGTCAGTCTCCCTCATACGCCTCTATACCTAGAGACATCGATGCATTTCTACGGTTTAGAGTTTTCATCGAACCCGATGATTTTTCGTTTCCGTGAGGCTATTCTACAAAGGCCAGCTATTCTGAAGTACTGAAGGAGGAGGTTACGAATAGGGGGAATCTCGTGTATTGAGAACCTGTCTTGAGAATGGTACAGTTCGATGGCGATTGTATAATCTGTGGGTAACCAGGCCTACATAAGGTACTTAGCGAGTGTCTACAAGTATTGTAGTGTCAGCTTCGATCAGCCGCACTCGAGTCAATAAAAGAACTATTCTATCAATGAACAGGCTGAAAAAAATCCAACGGGGTCACAAGCTCTGAGGGAGTAATTTAGGCTGAGAAAGCCAATCCTTCTTCACCTGAATAGGTCGATATGTAGGGTTCAATCGAATCTAGTATTTTCTTGAATCGACGGCTTGTTTTTTTTAGCCTTTTGACGCTTTTGAACAGCAGTGTCTGGTACGGAAGGAATTTTCTGAGTAGGTAGGTCGCATGTTGAGCTGTGTAGGTAGGTGAGTAGGTAGGTGGGTGGGTAGGTGAGTAGGTAGGTGGGTGGGTAGGTGAGTAGGTAGGTGAGTAGGTAGAGGAAGGAGGTAGGTGAGTATGTAGAGGAAGGAGGTGAGTGGGTATGTAGAGGAAGGAGGTGAGTGAGCTGGGTCGGTGGGGTGTTGTAGGAAGCTGAGGTGAAATGTAAACAATGCGACGGTTTTAAGGGATACAGTACGCTAGTTCATCAGCCTTACCGTAGAAGTCTTTCTATAAGTCTTGGCATTATCGATTGAAGGTTTTGATTTCGTCATTTCAAAACATCGCTTTTCTAAATCAATAGATGTGAATGATAATTCATTGCTTGTTGCTACGTTCCAGTGACTAGGTATTGGTTCGACGATGTTCCCTCTAAATGCTCGTAATCTTCGCCAGCCAGCAGAAAAAGCCGAGCAAAATACAAATCCTGCTAAGCATGATATATCCAACCGACTCGACATTATTACTTCCTTTGCTCCTATATAGACAAAAATGCTTTTTAGGAAACGCTGACGAACTGCCCGATTGCCGGCACCCCGTCGACGGTGACATATACAACATATGGCCCCGGCTGGGCCACGTTCCTGTTCGGCGGCATTGTCACCGTAATCTTCTGAGTCGTGCTTCCAGCGGCAAATCCGGTGTTATCGAGGAACACCATACGGTGGTTCATGTGCAGACTGTGCGTCACGTAACCGCCGTGGTAAAGCGCGACCTTGCATCCTTTCGCACCAGCGGGTGCGGTGAACTTGATTTGGAAAGTAGCACCGTTGGCGGTGAGAGAGCCAGAGCTGATTACCACGTTGGTAGGGCGCTTGTTTGCGTTGGCACCGGAGAGGTAGGGCGGGACGTAGTTCTCGACGCGGAATTCGGTCACGTAGTCTTCCGAAGGGACTTTGTTGGGTACGGGGGTGAGTATGGGCATTTGAACGGGGTTTGAGCCAGCGACCATGAGGGTACCGTCAAGGAGGAGTAAAGAGACGGAATGGTAGAGACGTGCGATGCCGGAGAAGGGGCCTGTGGTCCAGCGTTGGCCGTGGGGTTGCGCCGGGTCGTAGATGAGAACGGTCTCAGTCGCGGCAGAGGCGGTAGCGACACCGAAGCCTTGCGCTCCCTTATCGCAGCCGTTGAGCCAAATGACGGTCCCGTCTGGAAGCAGAGTCCCTTCGACCATACCACGGCCTTCGGGCATGGAATCCATTTCCCAGGTTGGGTTGGCGTCATAGGGCTTCATACGGCCACAACTAGGGTCGGTAGGGGATGTAATGTCCTGGTAGGCACCGCCACCGCAGATGATGATATCAGCGGCCCATTGGTTGGCGCTTGAAAGGGGAAGAAGAACGCTGCCACCCGTGTTGGGGTAAGTACGGAAGTCACCGGGGAGATCTGGCAACTTCTTGAGGGTGGCGTTGGTAGCAACATTGAAGATCTCTGCGGACTTGGATACGAAGATGAAAAGATTTCCATCGTTCAAAAGGTGGATGAAAGGATACATGTAGTATGGCTGGTTCTTGTAAAGAATATCAAGGGTGGTGCTACCCTTGCCGTTAGGAGTACCTTGAGCAGTCAACAATTCCCAAGTAGGGTTGTTGTTTGCAGGGACTGTAGGGTCCAATCCATTGAGACTTCCAGAGGCTACGAATAGGGTTCCATCTGGCATCGTCTGAACCGAGGCATACCAACGTGCAGTGGAGATTTGATTGCTCGTGGATTCCTGCCATGCTTGTCCGTCGTTGGCGTTGCTGCCGATAGGTCGGGATAGCGTACGGATTGACTTGAAACCGTCGCCTACGGTAGGGTCAATGAATGTAAGGGGAGCATTGCCGCCAACGGAGATGAAGCGTCCGTCAGGGAGGAAAGCACCACCGGAACAGAATGCATTGGTCTGGATCTAGGTTAGTCAAGAAAATAGTACACATGTATGGGGCGCGAACCTTGTATTGAAGCCCAACAACTGTGTTTGAGGCAGGGTCGTATTCTGCAGAGTAAGCATATTGGCCGTTGGGGAGCTTGATTTGGGTGTAGTTTTCGACTTTGTCGAGGAAGACAACTTTTCCGTTTGGCAAGAGACCTGCGTGCATAGCCGGAACACCGGCTTGACCGACAACCTTGATGGACCCTCCGTTGGGGTTTGCGGGAGCCGGGGCAGGGCCTGGGGCAGGGGTGGCAGGAGCGCCGGTGCATGGTCCGCTCTGGCATCCGTTGCCGCAGTGAGCAGTCGACCTACCACAGAAACCGTATGCTGAGCAACAAGATCCCTGAGGCCAATTGCCGCAGACAGTGTTGCCGTTGTTCGCACCGCAAGTTCCATCGGTTGTCGCTGGCCCGGTCGCCGGTGCGGTCGATGGCACGCCGAGAACTGGCTCTTGGGAGGTCGCAGCAGCAGAAGTCGCCCTGGTCTTGGAGCTGGTGGTCGTCGTGACCCCTCCGTTGCTGGTTGCGCAGCCACTTTGGCAACCGTTTGTGCAGTGCGCAGCATCCTTCCCACAATACCCAGCTGAAGAACAGCATCCGCCAAAGGGTCCGTTGGGATCACATGTAGCACCTGCAAACGCGGATCCGCAACGAGCATCAGATCGAGGTGCTATTGGGTCTGTTAAAGGTGCCGCGCCAGTGCAGCCAGACTGACAGCCTGTACCGCAGTGAGCGGGAGTGTTTCCACACCATCCGTAGGAAGAACAGCATGTGCCCTTGTAAACCGTGCTGTTGGGGTCGCAGAGTGTATTGCCGTGGTTTGGCCCACACGTACCATCTGTAGAATATGCCCGTTTGACGATTTCTTTGGGATGGTCACGCTTGAGAGATTGGGGGTAGTAGGGCTCCGACGACTTTTTACACCTATCAAATTTCACGGTCAGTATAAAACCCGATAGTTCATGTCTCGATTGTCTGAGAAGCCTTACTCGCCCTCCACGCAATGCATCCCCCTGAAACATCCCGTATAGTTTGGGCTCTCGATATCGCATGAAAGATCAACGGGGGTGAATATGATATTGGAGTAAGCCTGGCCAAGGCAAAGGCCCAGAGGAAGAATAAATGAAGCTCTCATGATGTGTATGTCTATAGAGATGTTAGATGGAACGATGCAAGTGATGCAGAACCGAAAGAATGGTCCGAGTTGCACGACGCTTTTAAGACAAAGAAATGATTACGGCGGTGCACTAGGTTACAGCCTTCGTACTTCATTCACACCCGTCGTTTGATGTCAACAAAGAGACCGGTGAAGGCAGATTCCCACGTATCCGGATGCGTTTGCTGGGCAGCGCATCCGGCCATTTCACTAACGAATAACGCCGATGTGACGGAATTTCCAAAAACGTACCATGCGCCTTACTTCAGAGATGTTTTAACAAGCCTTTTCACAGAACATCGACACTTTGCCTTTCCCACAATCTCCAGGTATCAAAGAATTATTAAGTAGGGATATAATTAAAAGCTTTTTAAAGGATGATATATTTTGTTACTGCCGGAACGAGTGACGACAGAACGATATATGGTATGACAGGAAAGGGTTCAATGGAAGAAGGTGGTGGTGTGTCGAAGGACAACGACGGTAGTAGTGAGTGAAGGGTGAAAGAAAGGGCGGCAGTGGGTGTAGTAGTTGTACATGAGGAATGAGACGGATGCAACCCCCGCGGTAAGCCCCCCTGAACAGGCACATGTTCTGACTGCGGTACTACGGCGGTACTACTAGAGATGTACTACCTCCTAGTCGATGCTCCAATACGAGCAGGGTCAGACGTTGAGGCCCTGAGGGTCGCTCTGCGTGCAAACAGAAAGCAGCGCTTGAATCGATGCATCCAATGAGTGGACCCGGACGATGCACTTACAACGGGGCGGCATAGACCGTCCAATGATGTTGGGTCAGGGGCCACTGTAGCGGCTCTACGACCAGGACTAGGACTATGCCGGCTCTTGCGTCTTGTTGCCGGCATCCAATCACAGGACATACTGTGGTATCGATGAATGATACAGTACTCTATTAGTAAGCGTTCGTTCCTGACGATCTTTTTTATTTTAGGGTCTAACGCCCGGCCGAAATGTGGGGTCCGAGGGGTCCCACAGTTTTTTGCCCTCCTGCAATTTCCCCTGCAGCTTTTATTTTTGGGCGAAACCTGAGACCATTGGAAGTGCTCGAGGCGCTCGCTCGCTCTCCACCGCAACACGTCATTGATGATGAGAACCCGCGGATTTCTACATCATCCGAAACCTTGAGAGACGTTGAAGGCTAGGAGATTACATTGTACCTTGGCGTGCCGTAACACTAAAACACTCATCTCGGCTCACAGAGTCACAAGTGAGGGAATTGGGCGCAGTACATACGGAATACGGAAGTACAAACCAAACTCCCGTCCCTTAGGGTAAGCTTGCGGAACATCGGAAACTGGTCACGTGCTCGGCTTCTTGGCCTCCATTTGCCATCCGTCTTATCCACAGTGGTACCAGTGGCTTCGTGAGACAAGGCAGATGAATAGGGTTTGGATTTGGTGTAGAGATCGAGTACGACATATGCTGTGAAACCCATGTTCCCGTCGGCTATTATACTAAGTCTTATACTATATTGTACATGTCTATGCAATGCCATCCATCAACGTCGCTATCCAAGTATTCATATAGTCGTGAAGCATACACCGCTCAAATGCTTGTAGTATTCTAAAATCGTAGGTCGGAGAAACATTTCACGTCTCTGCACCAGCCAGTCTTTGCAGACGATGAACGCCAAGATGCTCATTCCCATCGCTGCCAGTGTAGACCCCAAAAGCGTATTGTGGACTGGAATGCTCCCCGAGCAGTCGTGTCACCAAATCGACCTTAGTCCGAGGCTCCCGGAATACATTATCCTTCAGCAGCGGACTTTGGTGGAAGAAGGTCATGAGCTGGCCAAGTGTACTAATTCCATGTGGAAGGTACCGCTTCTTAGTGGGCCAAATGATGAGGAAGGATAGAGCGTAGACAAGAACGAAGCCAACCAGAGCTTCATAGCCTGGCATGCTAGCGGCTATTCGGACGTCCTGCGTTGCCACGAAGAATTGAGCGGTGAATACACCACCACCGAGGACAGGAATGGTGATGGAGAGGAGGGAGATGAACGATATCCAGGAGACTTTGTAGTGGCCAGCAAAGGCTGCCTTGAGGCTCACTTCAATCGGGAAACAGGCGGTATAATCGAGTAGGAGGGAGTTTTCGGCTGTGGTGCCATGCGGATCCGAGAGGGTTGCAAATGGCTGAAGACCACGGAAATAAAAGTCGATAGACTGCCAGGCGAGGAATAGGATCATGCCGAGGAGCGATGGCAAGAAACTGTAGAGGAAGTTGGCGGGCGAGAAGCCCAAAGGTGAGGTAGGCGCGGGAAGTAATGGTAAGAATCCATCCTCAACAGCGTGGTTTAAAAAGCTAACCACAATGAAGGCCAACGTCAAAACCAAAGCACTGACAGTCCAGGCGACCACAAACGTGTCTCTGAGGAACCACGGCGTCCATTGGACAGCTGGAGAATGGGCGTCTGTTTGGAAAGAATCTAGCCTTGACGGTATCGATCGCTGACGGTTATGTTCTGGCTCAGCCAAACGATGCGTTGCCTTGGCTTTGCCGCCGCTTGAGTGGTCGTCACGTACATTTCCCTCCTCAAAGCTGTCCAATGCTTCAATTGGTCGACCTGATGAGGAGTCGATATTGTAATTCTTCGAGGCATGCCCTGTCTGCGCGGTCCTCTTAATTTCTGATCCCGCAAAGTCTGAGACTATATTTGACGAGTGGAGCAGAACCAACAGGTCGGCGATTGATTTCGGATCCCAGCGCAACCCAGTGTCTTGTCTCGAAAATCGAAGTAGCACTAGCACCAGCGCAATCACTAAAAGCACGTATAGTATTAGGAGCGTCCATCCAACAGGCCGGACTGCGGTCCACCTCCAAACGTCCTGCCCATCGAGTGAATAATATCGAGTTTGAAAAAACGAGCTCTGCAATGGCACTGTAAAAAGCGAAAGCCAAAAGATTATAGAGCACAAGCCCAATACAGGCTCCCCATACTTGAACAATGACAGATTGGGTATCAAAAAGTTGGTTGGAAACCACGCCAAACCGTGCAATATCCGCGAATTCTCAGTACTCTGTCCTGAAGCCAATGTGCTAAACGAAAGTGTCCTCTGTACGGCAGACTGTATTATGAAAAGCGAGATCTCTATAAGTATAGCAAGTAATTGTGGTAAATATTCGAAGAGGAAGTAGCGTTTGGTTCCCACGCCGTCATACTGGAGCAGGCCATGGTGCCGGATTGACTGGATGTTGCAAAAAATAAGAGCCGCTGAAACAAGGAGGCAGCAGAAGACAACGGTCATAATGAAGAGGAGTCGGAGCGGTTGAGGTACGAAATTAGGCCTGGGGTAATGGCATGATTCTTCATCCGACACTACAGGAATCGATCGGACGTTGTGAGTTGCTGTCAGATTATCAGAAATCGGCTGTTGACCTATAAACAGATCTACTTACGTGGTAAATCTGGACGCTTGATCTCGTGATCCGAGTGTTGTCTCTTGTGACCTGTTGATCGATAACTTATATCTTCATCAGGTGCGATCTTCCCAACGGGGTACGAATCTTCGCTCGCGCCCCCTTGCCGTCTTCGCCCAAATAGCTCTTCATCGCGTGATAATTGGTCAATCGCGAACCGAATATACGGTGTATCATCTACGCCTGGTGTCGGAGGACAGATTTCATTATCTGTACGCTTTCGTGGTTGTGGACCGTCTGCAGTCACTGGCTTCGATTTTGGGACCTCGCCCTCTTTAGGAGGGGAAGGTTTGGATTTCTGGACAGGCTGCTCGCGTGCTCTAGACCTCAGTGGGGGTATCGTAGCTTCTGATTGCAGGGCATCTCGACTTGCGTTGGGGGTCCTCATCTGCGAGGGGGGCGTTTGGTATCGTAGAACGGTTGTACCGGTACTCGATTCGTCCGATGGCAATGAATTGTAATCATCCGAAGCTGTAGCGGATTGCTTGGAGGTGGTATGAATCAATTGGGGTCTGCTAGCTATAATGTGGGAAACCGTTAGTTGCAGCTTTGAAAACTCATCTTATGCGTTTGCCTTACTGTTAACGAAACCCAGTTTTGCATCACTGAGGTTCATGTCGGTCATAAAGTCGTGGAATGTACAGTAGGTCGTGAACGTATGTCCCGATCAAAAATGTAGCGCAAGCCATTCTGTACATATTGAAGGCAGAAATTTGATGGCTGTTGTTTATGGTTGATGGATGGCTGGGACGCTGTGTGGGGGTTGGGGATCCAGATTGGTGAGCCGCCCAAAAAGGGGGATTTAGCCGAGGATCGGTTCATTATTGCGATGCACGTCTCTTCCAACTCTATCTCTCCCAATAAACGTGCCAAACAAAACAGAAAATAAATCGGAATCTTCCTTTCCACGATCCTTGAGAACTAGTGGAAGAGTGTTGTAATAACTGCAACATCTTCGCTCTCCTGTAAGCCTAAATATGACAATGCTATATCCATAAAAGCCAAAAGCTAAATGATGCCTGAAGACGTTCCATTCTCTTTGCGTAGTTCTTAGCAGCTTGTACGTTCAAGATGTACAGTGATGAGACCGTTCCGACCCCGTGGTAAAACAGGCGCCTCGAATAAACACAGAATTGACTGAACGGAAAGCGCCAGTCCATTGCAAGTATTTCTAGTTCCGAGTTCGCATTGTCTTCGTCAAGGATGGAATAGGTACTCTGGCATTCTAGCTTTGCTATCAGTATCATATATCGTAGTCCGAAATGGCGACTTCAGGCTGATGACCACCACACGCTAGGACTAAGCGTCGGCCTATGTATTCATGTTTTTGCCTGTAGACGTCGCTCCCTATTATATTAGCAGAAAATTCTACCTCGGCGAAGAGCTTCGCAGTAGGATGTGTCGACTAATCCAGAAGACGAACAGACAGGAAAATGCTCGTTTGCACTATTTTCATATTCAGTAAGTCTATTGTTTGGTTGACTTAGGTCATGATGTCAAGTTAGTCTTCAGTTATCTGTAGAGTCGTCGACAAAATGAATGTTTGAAAATTAAGAATCGCAACTAAAATCCTGCAAAGTAAACCTATTCACAGGCGTTCTTATCAAGCATTTCCTCTGTAATTCGACAATTAAGGTATGATGATGGTTGGAAATGACTCTAAATACACTTTGATAAATCGAAGATGAAAATAAAGAACTTAAGAGTCGAAGTCGAAAAGACGAAACACACACAACAAACTCGCATAATGCAAATCAACAATCTCAGCTGTAAAGCCGATCTGCCGCACATGCTATTCAAAAATCTTGCTCTATGTGTTTCAGATTTGTAAAAGCAAGAAAATCGATGAGACTAGGTGTTCGTTTGACAATATCAAAAAGAAACATGTGGTTACTCAAAATATGCACTACCACTCATACTTGTAGATCGCCTGAAGCCATGCTCTTTCCAGCAACTGGTATCTGTTCACTAACTTTCAACTCTCGCCTGATGATTCATGCGACGAGAAAGCTGAATATATTATGGGTTCTCTTCCTCTTTGACCGCATCAATTTGAACCTTGAGAGATCCAGCCTTGACATCGGCCTCTTGAAGTATCATGGCAAATTCTTTGTCGGCCAGAATACCCAACATGTCGTCGTCTTCTTTGGCCTCTTGAGCTTCTTCGGCGCATGCCTCTTGCTCGGCTTGCTCAGTCGCTTGAGCCTCTACGTGCACTGGCGGTGACCGGCTCGGTGCTGTTAGCAGGCGCAAGCCTGGCATTTTCCGCCCTCTCCTCCCGCTTCCACATCGTATATGTCTTCTTTGACTGAATTGATGCGGCTAGTGCGGTTGCCCTCGCCGCTTTTCTGCAAGATACGATTGATCCAACCTGTGAGACTCGATCTCTTTATCAGCCACGGCTCTTTGTGATTCTCTGAATGCCTGATATGTGACTGAAGATCTGTTCCGTCCTACATTGTCTTGATATTTTCTATTTCTGATTCTCCTCAGTTCATTAAGCTCTCTTGTGGCTCTCTCGATTCATTTACTCAACCTAACTTGCGGGAAGTTGACCATGATGAATGACTATATAATTTATTAACTAGGGACCAATAGATACGATCTGAATGACAGATCAAAGAGTGAGAATCGATGGAAAAGAGGGTTCTTGTCTGGTATACGTACATTAACTTCAAGAGTTGAGAACCTTGTCTTCTCCCGCGTCGTGTCTGAGCAAAGCTCGCATTTAGATAGACTCGCTTGTCCTACCTAATATACGAAAAAGTAGACAAATACCTTAACCTCGTATTTATAGATAGTTATATCTACTATCCAATAGATGAAAAGAGGTTAGCAAATGTCTTAGCCTCGTATGTGTGTAGAAAAGACAGACAATTGCCTTGAGCCTCGTATGTATAGATAGACAAGCATGAAGTATCATTCATGAAAAGCGAAAAGGACAGCAGAGAACCGCACTGCCAGCAACTGTTCTATATGTGGGAAAATTTAGACGAGCCGTCGATCTTCCATATTTCGAACATTGCTCTCCAGACATCGTCCGCTCATTCTACACAAGCGACAACAGAGAAATTTCTGACTGCGTATCAACCTGCTACGCCACTGTTGTAGATGAATTCGCGGGTCAAAGAGATCATTGCAAGCCCTAAACAGTTTGTTCAGTGCAGACGAGAGAGAGATTCATCTACAATGCGTCAAATACCCATCGCCTTGGATGCATCTCGAACCTGCAACCAGTATGATGAACTCGAGGCAGAGATTACAACGAAATTGACTCATCCTTCGTCCGCTTCGAGGCGTTGGTATCAAAGGATCGGTACGAACTCTTTTACTTGTGCCATCAATACAAGCTGACAGCTCTCCCAAGGCCGACGTCATAGTTATTCGAAATCCCTACAAGACGAACAAGACATTGATCTGAGATCCATAGGGACTAAATGGAATGACTACCAGTGATAGGAGATAAATACTCTGGTCCTTACTCAATTTCCATGTCCTCGACCGCCACCTATACACCGATCACCTCATCGTACGCCTACACATCTCCTTCTGTCGAGTCAAGCACAGAAATCCAAGCCCTTAGCGAAAGAGACCTAGCGAGAAAAGAAGGGCATACGTTGTAGCTGAAGAGCGTAGGGGGAAAACCCAAGCGAATTCGGGTAAGCCGGGTGAATTTAATTACGCTAAACAGCTTGGCAACCGGGAGTTCAACTGTGATGACCTTTCCTTTATTGACGCTCTTGCTGTCGTCTACGACTGGCCAGGTATCTGCGAGACTGCGACTGACCCTGAATCTACGAGCGACTCTTCATCTTGGTACCACCATAGAGCTGCGCAATCTACCAATATCCCGATCCTCGTCAGCCTTATTCTCGAAGCCATTGCCGACACTGCTACCGGTGAGACCATCGGTGTGCAAGTCCTCTGTGAGGCCCCTGGACTTCTCGACGGCTTCTCTACCATTGCCTTTGTTCTCGGCTGCTTTGGTGCAGACGTCAGATCCTGTAGGAGCCTCCTTGTAGTCAAATTCGATCTCGATGAAGCGGTTCCTTGGCTTGAACGCCGAGACCCATTCCTTGACGGAAACATTCTTGTACTGAACGGGCTTCAAGGAGAACCCTGAACTAGATTTCGTGGCTTTTCTTGATCACGTCCGCTCGTTTCTTCATTGGCTGCCTAATTGGTACATCGGCCAATTGGTCAAATTGGATGCCTCCGTCAAATACTAGATTGTTGATGTTTGGCGGAGCCTCTGCTATCTTTGGCTTGATTTGGCTTGTCTTCACTACGGAGTACACTCTTACTCTCTAGTGATTCTTCATATCCTCCTTTGCGAAGCGTGGGTTATTGTGCGCATCGTCCAACCTTGTCCATTCTGATGAAGCCTCGGTGTGGTAGAATAGACAAGCCTGCTTGACCTGCGCATTCGATCTGGAAACCCCATAATGGCTGACATGATGACTGGCTCGTAGAGTCTCGACCTCAAACTTGCACAAGGTTACTGAATCATACCAGAGCCGCTGCAAGAAGGAACTTATAATGAAGATAGTGGCAGATTGATGGGCAGGCGAGCGAGTGCCTTGAACCTGATACGTTAGAACAGGTGGACAAGTGCCTTGAACCTCGTGTGGAAGTAGACTAGTGTCTTGAACCTCGTGTGCAATGGAACGTGCGACAACTGTCATAGAATGCTGACTTATAGTTTCGATTCTTGACGTTCGGGCGTCGTGGTGCTGCAGGACGAGGAAGAAAAGTCTGGGGTGAGACCATACCTTACTTACTGCACGATCAAGCGAGATCAACGAGATGAATGCTAGAAACCTAAGCTAAGACAACACATTCTTGCAGAGAGCTTCACCAGAACGAGCTAGAAATTGTGGCTAGAGTGAACAGAAAGGGGCATCAACCTCCATTACCTTGAAAAAAGCAAACCCCTTTGGTCAAACCCATATACTTGTTAACCATTGACTGCTCCGCTGACCTTACCTCCATCCTCGAATCTCACTCAACCCGCCATCTCGTTCGGTTAACCCAAGTTCAAGTAAAAGGTAGTTTTAAAACGACCAAAGAAGCACGCAAAACATGTGAAACAAATAAGAGCACTCAGGAACAGCAATATAAACGCTATATGACCGGAATTCGTAGACCACTTCACATGGCATTTACATAGGAAAGAACTCAATGTTTGAGCTAGTCGACCAATTGGGAATTACCTGTTCGCCAATTGGAAACGCGGGCTGCCTATTCTTCTATCGTTGCTCGGTGGTCTTCTCTAACCTCAACAGTTGCCACCCCACGTAGACTTTGTCAAGCCAAGACATGGTTCTCCGGCGGATTGGCATCTTGACTAGGTTTCCTTCAGCTCTTAGAGGATGGTTTATTTTCCTGTGCAAAATAAGTCTTTAAGGCTGTTAGTATATGCAGCCTTAGCTCGGGCGATATCTGTCGGAGCCATTATTCCCCTTCAAAGCATTGCCTAGGTATGGATTTGGAAGAGCCTCGATTACTTTTGAACTCTCTTCTGGCTAGAGCTAAACAGCAGGAAAGTTAGCGTTACAGAAGCGGCGCCAGATCTCCCAGTCCCCCAATTCTCCTCGTATGTGCTATCAATTTACCCGTTTAGTTACTATTTCCTCACTCCCCTTTCGCATTTGTCCGCTACAACTTACTCTTCTGCTGCTCTGCTACTGGTGTCAGCAAGCTGCCGTTTTCTATGGCGCTGCGTAAGTTGTCGATCACTAAAATTTCCATTGCTCGCTGTTTAAACGTTGGCGTTAGCAAGAACTCTCTACACATATCGGATATCCTCCATATCCACAGAAGACAGATCAAGCCGATAGAAATATTATCCATAATTCCACATACCTGAATCTCAAACGTCAAGCAAGCAGCGTGCGGCAGGAGAACAACGTTATTATGTTCAATCAAACCTGGATGAATCTCTGGCTCTTTCTCAAACACATCCAATCCTGCGCCGAATATCTTTCCCGAGTCCAACGCCTTGACAAGCGCGTTCTCATCAATGATCGATCCCCTTGCCGTATTCACTACTACAACCCCGTCCTTCATCATTGCAAATTCCTTCTGCCCTATCATATATCTTGTGAGGTGTGATAAAGGCAAATGTATACTGATTACATCACTTGTTCTCAATAGCTCCTCGAACGACACATACTTGGCATTTGTCGGGTTCAGCTCGCCAAAGACCGGTCTCCGGTTGTGATATTGTATCTGGAAACCAAACGGAACCGCTCGCAGGGCCAGCGCTCTTCCTATGCCGCCCATTCCAAGGATGCCCAGAACTTTACCTTCTGGACCATGGCCTAGACCCATGTTTCCACGCCATTTGCCAGCACGGATAGCGGTAGAAGGAACGTGAGATCGACGTAGAGCGCCCAGAAGAAGATACATGGCCGTATTGGCAGTGCCTGCGTCAACGACTCCACAGGTATTGGAGACGGCGATGCCTGAAATCGGGATAGTCAGAAAGAACGAGCTTGGTCGAGAAACTGGAAAAGGAAGTTGCAACCTCGAGCTGTGCAAGCGTTGACATCGATTTGATCATATCCCGCACCATTATGGCATATGTATCTGACGCTCTTAGGCAAAACGTCGATGAGTGCTTTGTCAATTCTTCCAGTTATCTGTCGGTTACACAGACCATCATTAAGCTTTCCAATGCAATATAAATCCCAGTCTCTGATCATACACACCGCGACTGAGTCATAGGTCCTGGATATGGCGTAAACGTCATTGTGAAGGCCAGATGTACAATCGCTGAGGAATTCCTTTCTGGTTGTACTGCTGACTTGCTAGGTTAGCAATCGGTATGTCAGCTGGTTGACTTGCAGAAGACTTTGAACACTGCGCCAGGTCTCCGTGGAGCCCGTACCGTGATTTCAGCAATAGCGTTCAGCGCTTCCCATTCTGCCTGAGCGTAGAAGATCTGCCCTATCAGAAGTACTCTCGGCTTTGGAGCTGCCATTCAGGCTTTGGAGGGACAGTGGGTTAGGAACATGAGAGGCTGAAGGACGAAGATGAAAGGACCTGCTCAGCGAAGAGTATATACTTTGTCCACAATGCATGTGCTTCACATCCGCTGATCTTATCCGCAGCAATGAACTCAATAATCTTGCCTTAACATCCGTAAACTTGGGGGCCACCATACTTTTAGGGCTCTTTGAATCTGCAGTAGTGACACTTCCGGCCCTAGCGGCCGTTACCTTGGGTGTGGGGGTTGCATCCAATTGAACGGAGTAGATATGCCAACTATCCCTCAGTAAGTACCTAGCCAGGGCTATGAGGGCCCAACAGGCGTGATCCCGTCGTTAATGCAATCGGGTTATTGATCGCCGGATCGATAACATGGCGATAACAATGTCTAATCTACGATAAGATGTCAATACGAAAGTACAGTGCACACACACCAATGAACATGATGACGAGCTGTCAGATCAAAGGGGATTCCCGCTCGCGTGCCGGCGGTAGCACCCGCTCGCCCTGCCGTAGCTGTCCTGCTTCTTAGGTTTTGGCCTTCGTTGTGGCGCCGGTGGTATCTTGAGAGCCACTCTGATGAAGAGCTTCTGGCGACGTTGGATCCCACCTGGACCAATTGAAAAGTAGCACCAGATTAAGCGAAACCGACCCCTAGTTCTATTGCCTGTCTGGCCATCATCATGCTTACCTCCAACACCCGGGGCACTCTAACAAACTTTGCAGACTTCAGGGAGGAATATGAAGTACTACCTTATGATGCCAATGGAAAGTCTTGTTATTGCTGTTCGAGGGATAAATCACGTGACTCTGATATTAGTCATCCCCGTTAACCCTGAAACATCCCAAATGCCGGTTTGACCGAGCCGCGGGGCGTCTACCAGGCTATGTAGAGTGGATAACTGGATATGGATGCTCTATCAATGTCCCAATAATAAATACCTACTGTGCCTTATGCTTACTTGGTATTGCTGGTCTTTGGGAACCTCTCCTCCACCTTCCACCGTCATCCAACTATGCCTGCCGCCTTCATCAATCGTGCAATCTTCGAGTTCCTTCTAGATGAAAAAGCCATTTGTTAAAAACCCACATAGGCTTTAACTGTCATAGCCTCTCTGTCACCACTCATCAGCCTCAGCTACTACACAGACTCTTCCCTGCTGGCTTAGAAGGCTCGGTCATAACGGAACGGCAAGACCATTCGGGTCACACAAGCGGGAAACTTGATTGTTCATAAAGTAGGGAAAGAGAAAGCCCGACGATATCGACACTATGTCTTCACCAGTTCCTCTCCTTCGACCGCCTATCCCAGGTTCAAAGGGAGGCGCCCGTACACCGAGGCTAGGGCTAGCCATACCTCCATCACCTAACCAGAAGCCCATGGCAGGCAAGGGCAGCGTACCTGAGCTTGCTCCACTAACAACGTCTCAGCGGCCCTCATCACGGCCTGCACCACCTCAGTTACGGTTGGCGACGCCAATGGGTAGTAATACTACGCCACAAGAAGGGCAATCTCTCTCTAACGGTCGACCACCGCCACAACCTCATGTCGGTAGTTCAGCTAGCGGTGCTAGTGACGGGAGCGGGCACTCGAGATCAGACAGCTTCACAATGGTGGACGGGGGGAATAGTGGGTCAGCATCGTCATTCTCATCTTCGGCTTTATCGTATCCGACAGGAGCCCTCCGACACGCCGGTACACCCGATCCAGCCTCCGCGATAAGCTCGGTCTACTCTGACGAGCGAGGTGGAGCGCCCATGGAGCGGGAGGGAAGCAATCATGCTTTACCCGATCTAGAGAAGCTTAGTCTCGAAATGGGCAGGAATCTTGACGTAGAAGATCTAGACGATGATGGCTGGAGAGCAGCAAGTGAGACGAAGAAGATCATCGAATTGGGCAGCCTAGGAGAGGGTGCAGGTGGTGCCGTGACGAGATGTAAACTCGTTGGTGGCAAGACAGAATTTGCTCTCAAGGTATGTTGTCCGTTTCTTGCATTTGACCATGCGGATGTTAATTCCTATCTAGATCATCACCACCGATCCAAATCCAGACGTTAAGAAACAAATAAAGCGAGAACTAGCTTTTAACATAAATTGTGCCTCAGAACACATCTGCAGATACTACGGGGCCTTTGATGATTCCAGCGGCACAATATCTATAGCCATGGAGTTTTGCGAAGGAGGAAGTCTAGATGGGGTCTACCGAGAAGTCAAAAAGCTGGGCGGTAGAACTGGGGAGAAAGTGCTGGGAAAAGTAGCAGAAGGAGTGCTAAACGGCTTGACCTATCTACATGGCCAGAAGATTATCCACAGAGGTAAGGTGTCTCGCGCAAAAATATACGCAGACTTCATTGACAATGAGCGTTAGATATAAAACCCTCAAACATCCTCCTGTGCCGTAACGGCCAAGTCAAACTCTGCGATTTTGGCGTCAGTGGTGAATTCGGAACCAAAGGTGACGCTAACACCTTCATTGGCACATCCTACTACATGGCTCCGGAGCGCATCACAGGTCAATCTTACACCATCACCTCCGACGTCTGGTCCCTAGGCGTTACTCTTCTTGAAGTCGCTCAGCACCGCTTTCCGTTTCCAGCAGACGGAACGGAGATGCAGCCACGAGCCGGGTTGATAGATCTTTTGACCTATATTGTAAGGCAGCCGATCCCAAAGCTGAAGGATGAGAAAGAGCATGGGATTGAGTGGAGTGAGAGCTTCAAGTATTTTATTGAGTGCTCGTAGGTTAAGCCCTTGCGATCTCTTATCTCCGACAATTTCATGGCGTGTAAGACTATGCTGACCCAATGTTGCCCATCCAGCCTAGAAAAAGAACCCTCGCGAAGGGCAACGCCATGGCGGATGCTGGAACATCCGTGGATCGTCGAGATGAAGACCAAGAAAGTCAACATGGCACATTTCTTGGCCCAGGTTTGGGACTGGAAGGATTGATCGAGACTCGCAAAGGGTTTCCGCAACATACAGAACAGTCTGTCTCTTAACCCTCTTATTTCGGTTTGGCTATACGATTCCTCTAAAGGCTTCTATGGCGCCATGCTTTGAGCGACTGCATGGTTTTAACGATTGGACATTGCCGTGTCAAGGAAGCGATAGGCGTTTGGATTCTGCGCCTTTGGTAGGGGCGATGGCGTTGGTGTTCCAGGAGAGGAGCGGGAGGGTTTCCGAGAAAAAGAGCGGATAAGTGAGGAAGAAGTTTCGACGGAAATGAATATTGTTAGATCGAGCGTAACGCCATTGGTATTCGGATTTTAACGTAGCATACCTTAGGTAGTGATTGACTTCTCGACTTTTTCGGATAGCCTGATTGGAAATCAAAATATACTTCTCAAGAGCTACCTTGACCCAGTCGTTTCCCGGAAAAACCGCACCCGTTTTCGTACCGAGACAAAATGCTAGTTTCTGTCACAAGAAACAATGTCCACGCTTTCCTCTCCTTCCCTCCCCTTCCCTCTCCTTTTCATCTCGGTATGTACTAAGAACTACGAAAAGAGAAAAAAATTCAATCCCATCATCCAACATTACACAAAAAATATATATATATATATATAGATTTAGATATATTACGATTATTATTATTACTTTCCTTTTTCATCCATCCATCCCATCCCATGCCATCCCATCCCATGCCATCCCCCCCCCCCCCCTTCTTTAACATTCCCTCCCTCAACTCCCCCCACACACAAACCCCACCCCCCTCAATCTTACCACACAGACAGACAGACAGACATCCCTCATTTCCGCTATATCATATATACATACATATAAACAAAAATTTCCCAAGCAAATCGAGAGAAAAAGAGTAGTGTATCTTACTACTGTATGTGTCTTTGGCAGGGGGGGTTAACGGATACTGGGGCGGAAGCGGTTCCTTTTTTTGGTTCTTTTCTTCGGCTGTTTTTCGTTGTTGGGAATTTTTTCTGGCAGCTTTCTCTGCGTTGATTGTTTGTTTCTTGTTTTTTTGATATTTTTGGGTTTTTTGGGTGGGGGGAAAGGGGGCAAGGGGTGATTGTTCTTGAAGAGGGGGGTTTTCTTGCTCGGATTTCCGAAAGTTGAAAGGAGGGCGAGGGGGGTGTGTGTGTGATTATGCACGCAAAGAAAATCCGTGTTTTAAAAGTTGGTTTTTTGCGATAGGAGAAGAAGAAGAAGAAGGAGAAGAAGAGACGACTTGATTGAAGGGAAATTACCCCTGTCTGTGGGTATATTTCGATAATGTGTTATCAAGCCATCGTTTATATCAAACTGAAAACGATTTAAACCAATATGCCATGAGCCAGCCAACGTCCCATACATAGTATGGAGTTTTCTACTTCTAAACCGCATTCATCCAATCTCCCTGCCTTACCTCCCCCACTCGTCCCCACCTCAAACGAAAATAAAACCAGCCGGGGGGGGGGGGGGGGGGGGGGGGGGGGGGGGGTGGGGGGGGTGGGTGGGGGTTTGGGGGAGGGGGGGGGGGGGGGTAGGGGGTGTTG